>Ga0256845_1000269_pt1 | contig 49463 bp, 38 predicted proteins | sample RiftiametaG_FD_189101 | JGI IMG/M metagenome (GOLD analysis project Ga0256845, IMG submission 189101) | Tube worm associated microbial communities from hydrothermal vent at the East Pacific Rise, Pacific Ocean - Riftia | ecosystem: Host-associated > Annelida > Integument > Unclassified ...
GCATTATACAATACTCAATACAGAGATTCAGAATATCACTATCATGTGATTGAACGAGCACCTGCTGAAAAATAGTGTCAATTCTTTTTCCGGACGCATTGTGCAATCCCTTTAACAACGCATATAATGCATGCTGGTCTTTCTCAAGAGCCAGCATTTCACAATATTTCTTCTGGACCCATTTTTTATCCGCCTGCCCCTGCATTGCCGTATACACTTGCGCCCGTATATAACTACTGTCAAGTTTGAGCAGCATCGTATAGATCGCTTTAACGTGCTGCAGCGGATAATGAGCAAGCGGCGTGATAAACCCGTCAATATCTTCAAAAACTATCGCATCAGATGTATACGATTTCTGTATAATATTTTTATGATGATTAATCAGACGTTTTGACAGACGTTTTCCCAGCATTTCAAGTGCCCATACCCGTATACCGGCATCCCCTGAAATTACTTCCTGCCACAATAGTTCCTCAACACTCCTATTATGACTGTCAGCTATTGCTTTAAGCATAAAATACCGCAATGCCGGTGATGCTATTTGCTGATACCCTTTAATCCATAATTCCGGTTGTTTTTCAAAAAAAACACGAAACGCTTTTTTAACAACATTGCCCGGCACTGATTCAGTTTTTGAAAATCGCCGGACATAATAATTTAAAAACCCCTGTAGGATAATCGGATCATCCGCATAATGACGAAGAGCACCAACAACGATTTCTTCTTCAACAAATAAATGTACCGGATTTAATTCAGTGGATAATGGAAAACCCGAGGAATTCATCACCCGCCTGTACCATTCCCGAACCGCGGGCGTATCTAATGTTTTAAAAAGCACGGATATACAAGCACGAGTACTGAGTGAGGTTGTTCCATTGAAAAGTGCTATTAAACGTTCATCATCCGATTGCGTCATACATTGCATAAGTGCAAATGTTGTATACCCTTGAATAATTCGCGAACCGTTTTGCAGGGCATCAAATAACAACTGTTTCTTTTCAGTATCATTATTGAGCCCTATGAGAATATATAATTCACCAAGCGCACAATCCCGACGCGGTGCCAGCAATGACCGCACTGCTTGGATACGATCATTAATACTAATACCGGACCATACCACATCATAATCAGGGTTATACATCCCATATGCATTATGGCGTATATCATAACATAATAACAGTGAACGAAGAGCAATTTTCGGCTGCGGTTTAATAACCATAAAAATATAATGACCAACATGTACTGCACTTGCACTATGAGCATTGTTCGGCATATACCGGCAATATGAAACTGAATTCTTTTTCAATATATACCCGTCATATATCATACACTTTTTAATGCTATCAAAACTAATGTGAGCATCATTGACCATCGGCAGTATATTTCGGAAAGCATTTTTTTTATTGATATAATATTTTGGTATTCCGAGAATCCTTTTTTTATTAATCCGCCACCCGCCAATCCACAATACTCTTTTCTTTCGCGGATCAGGAAGGATACTGACATTATGAGTATTAATAATATCTTTATGCAGCGCATCAGGAAGAACAACGCGAACGGCATCATCTTTGTGCACATAGAATACATCATTATTTGCGATAACCCATACTGTATCATGATAAAACGGGTCAGCAGCAAGTGCGGTTATGGACATTGCAGGCAATGAAGTATGTTTCGGAAAAGTATAAACATTTTCTGCCGTACCATCATGCACATTGATACGAACAATACTCCCATTACCGGTTGCTCCGTAAATATAGACATCTGATTTCGGATATGAAGAAACAGCCGTTAACACAGAACCAATATACGGAATCTTTTGCACTGTTTGGTCTGATTTCTGTATATACCACAACCCAAGTCCGTCAGAATTTGGAACAACAGCAACAACACCATCAGGGAAAAATAAAAACTGACATTGTTGAATAGTCTTTTCATTAATTGCCGGTAATTCTCCCTGCAGATATGTAACACTGTTAAATCCTGCCGGAGTATAACAAACAAGAAAAGACTCGTGCTGAATATCATCATACACCGTAAACCAAAGCTGCTCAGGATTGTATATATCCGTATAGAGTGTCCCATATGATACGGCAAACGATGAAACCGCACCGATAATGAGTAGTATAAGAGCAGTGATAGTATATTTCATCAACTGATCGCTTTCCGCACTTTCTTTTTCACTCGTTTTCCTATCACAGCAATTCCATAGATAATTAGTATTCCCATTGAACAATACAAAGCATATGGGGTAAATTGCGGAATATCAAGCAGTATAAGCATTCCTATACTCACAAGAATAACTCGGAAAAGGCAGACCCACGGAGTAACAAAATCACTAAATAACAAAACAATGAAGAATGAGCCGAAAAGTACCATAGCGCCAACAAGGCATACAAGCCCCACACCCGATAATAATAATAAATCAAAAGGAGTTGCAATAAATATAAATACCACTACTAAGAAAATGATTGCTATTAATTTTGCGCTGCTGGTTATCATACTTGTATCAATGCCACCATCATTTATTATAATGATTGAATTGTATTTGACAATGTGTTTTTTACTGATTACAGTGCTTTTATGCGGCAATGTTCATTATGCTCTTCTCTATCACGGTATACTATAATCTTGTTATTTTTAATTTTTATTATAGGTGCCGGTTCATGTCAACGCCAGCGGCATATGCTCCAGCTTTCATGCATTGCCTCCATCATTGGTCCGCTCGACACGGACGCACCGGTCATTGACACCAACACTACTATTATCGGTCTGGTAACGAGTATTGAACCGACAAGCCTCGTATGGTCAAATGCGGCACGGACTAATCCGGCTTTTTTAATTACTCTTCGCATTTACCCGACCTCTCATATATATCTGGATGATTCAATAACTCCTGTTTTATTTAAAGACCGAACCGCAGGACTTTTGGTAACACGAGGGACAACATCTGTTACCACAGTAATGCCCGGTGAGACAATGCTGTGTACTGAACCGGAATTATTACGAACATTTTCGCATACAGCATTAAAAAATATTCAGGATGTACTATATTGTTATTCGGATGAACAAAAATTTGCTCGGCAAGCACACCTGCTCCCTCATCATCAATATACCATGCTTCTGGAATTATTAGCAGTAATGAAAATGCCGGAAAAACCTTAATTATTATAACGCAAATCGAGCAATAGTATTCTCATGCTTGACTAATATTACCGACTCATCCCATTTAATCCGATAATTGCTATTCGGAGATTGGTGCAGCTGTTTATCAAGTTTCATTATTTCAGTTTCATGTGTTTTGGCGTTAATAATAACAAGATGCAACCGTTTAAATCCAATGACCGACTGTTTCCCGTCATCACGAAATTGAACGCTATAGGTAGTAAACTCATCAATAAGTGTAATTTTACTGCCATCCGTATTCCACGCAATATTAGATCGGAATCTATGCTTCACCTTTTCGCGGGTTTGCGGAGGATATACCATGTCATCATTTATCATTAATGTATCACTATCAGCATGATGGTAATATATTTGCGGATCAACATATTCACGATATGCAATACTGTTTTTATCAGGAGACCATGAAAACAGCCCGCCGGCATATTCCCATGTTATATCTCCGGTTACTACGTTAAACACCTGATACATATATACGTGACCGTATAATATCTCCCGTGTAATCCCGACACGCTCATTATCAATCCATGCATATTTTGATATTGGATATCGGTGACCCAACTTCTTTGAAAATATATACCCCGTATTCATATTAATAATGCCGATATACGGAATAGGATTGTTATCAATTAAATAATAATACAGTACATGCTGCTTATCAGGTGAGAGTTTTGGTCTGTTTCGTCCGGGACATTTCTGATAATTATCTCCTGTTAACTGAAAATAACTGCCATTTTCAAATTGAAGCCAGATATTATTATTCATTATAATCGCTGCCGGTTTATCCGACATTCCCTGCCGTAACGACAGCATACCAAGTGACACAATAATTACTGCCATACTCACAGCCGCTATACGAGGTATATGATTTTTATATTGCATAACTATTACCGATATTCTTTCTATACTCCATACGTGTTTATATAATGCCTCTATATTAGTTTTCGGCATTTACACCCTAATACTTGTGTATAAATAACATCTTGACGTTCATCGGTAAGCTATTATAATTACTATACGCCCTGCGATGCAGGTGATAGCAAAGTTATTTTGAACCTATGTTTTAGTTATGGGAATCTTATAATAGGTCAGGAAGACAAACCGAACACTTTGGAGTCGGCAGTCGGAACGATGTATGCGGATACCCACTTTGTTAGAAGGGTTCAACAACCCTTTGTTCACACGGCAATTGCGGGGCTTAATTACAATACCTTTTGTATGGATTATTGGTATATACTTCAATAATGCAGACAAAAAATGCAAACAATGGAGCAGCACGGGATATTACTGTTATAATTATCACTGTATATCGAGGTCTCTTATGAAAACACAAAACATCTTTGAAACAAATAAAAACCTATTTCGTATCGGGTTAATACTACTCATTCTGATAATAATAGGAACCTCATTGTATTTTTGCGGATTTTTTACAACCGTTGCGTCGTGGGATAACGGCAGAATCAGCGGACGTGAATTACGTCTTGCATTAAAAGACACCTATGGCACAGATCGAAAAAAACATGCGTCCTATTCAGAATTGTATGCATTTGCTACCGAGCTCGCCGAGAAAAAATTATTGGCACAAGTTGCCCGTAAAAAAGGGTATGAAAATGATATGTGGTATACCTATAAATCACACGAACTGTATCGTCGGTTTGGTATTGATTTATGGCAGCGTATGCTTACTGAATATTCCCCAACGGTTACACAAAAAGCACGCAACAGCTATTATACAATGTATCATTTACGGCGCATCGTCATCAATACCCCGAAAACCCTCAGTAAACGTGAAATAAAACAGAAAATGGAACTGGCACAATCGCTGCTGAAAAGAATTAAAGCCGGCGAAGATATCGGTCAGCTTGCTAATGAATATACCGACGATCCCGGTAATTTTCATAATGGGTGGCGCGGGGAAGTCAATGCACAACAATTGCAAAACATTCTTGCCCCTGAACTGGCACCGATTGCACAACGGCTTGAAATGGGCGAATTCTCTGATCCAATACTGCTTACTGACGGTTATCATATTATAGCACGCAATCCGGGCAGAGATATAAATCGCTACAGTATGTGCCGCATCCTCATTACCTATAATGATACTCTTAGCGATGAGAAAAAGAATACGCAATTAAAAAAACTTCAGGAAGTTACCAATAAACTTCGTAAAGGTGAAAATCCCGGAAAACTGGCAAACCTGTATTCTGATGACGCTGCAAATTTTGGACGCGGTATGATACATTTACGCGGATTGGATTTCCCATCACAGAAACTTGAACATATTGTAGAAAAATTGAAACCCGGTGAAGTAACCTCTATTATTAAAACTCCTGATTCATTACAAATTATTAAACTTGATTCACGGGAAACCAGAAAACCAAATACTAATCAAGAAATGATGATAGCAATAGAAAATCAGCAAATCATTGACGGTTTGCGTCGATATGCAACAAATAAAATTCGTAAAAAACTTGACCGTCGGGCAAAAATCGTTACCGGTGCAAAGTTTTATTTTGACACCTATGAGCCGAATATGGATGACAATGCAGTATTAGTTGCGTTTAAGCGTTCCGGCACAAATTTAACATTCAGTGATTTAAAACAGCAAATGAGTAAGTTTTATCGTGATATTAATCAAGCAAACAATTTTATGCACAATGAGTTTTATCGTCCAACCATGTATTTTCTTGCCGCACGAAAATCCGGGCAACTCTCTACCGCATCAGCACGAAGAATACTGCAACGAAAATATCAGGACCTGCTTATTGACCTGCTCCATGGGACTATTCCCGGTTATGATATATCACGGGTTACGGATTCTGATGTTCATTGTTACTACGAACAGCTGCAATTACTGGACCCTTCGTTTGCAGTAAATCCGCAAAATCTTAATTCCCTTCGCATACAATATCATGCAAAAAAGAATCGTGAATTCATGAAAAGCGAATATAATAAAATAAAAAAAGAACACAACTATACGTTCCGTCCACAAGGAGTTGCGTTTATTGCCCGTAAGGACGGTTCGGTCGCATTTCATCTTGCACAAGAAGCATCAGCACGCGGGCAAATACAGAAAGCACGCAGTTTATTAAAAAAGGCTATTCGGAAAGACAGGAATTATGCCGCTGCATATATCGCTTTAGCATTGCTCTATACTGAAAATGACAATCTAACTGAACCGCGATTGAAAAAAGATGACGGAACCCCTTTCGATAGTATTAATTGTGCTCAGCATTACTTTACGGAACTACAAAAAGTAAAAAAACTCCGCATGGATGATCTTGATTCTTTTATCAATAGTGAACAGGCAGTACATAATGCCGATGCAATGGTTAATATTCTCCGCAGCCTTCAGTATCTGTATGGAAGCGGAACAACTGCTCTTTCAAAGCTGCTGATTGAGTTTATTTATACCACTGACAATTCAATGCTGCAGTCAGAATGCTTCACCGCTCTTGGTCATCTTAAAGACAGCATAGGTTTTCATGCTCTGAATCAATTTTTAGATATCGCACGTGGTGTAAAATCATCCGCACTCTTTACCGATATCACTCAGGAAGAGACAACCGTCTGGCTGACAGCACTGATTCCTGCTCTTGCACAATATCAAAAAGATGAAACCGCACAACTGTATATTTCAATTATTAACGCTATGGATTTAACAAGTCAAAATAATTGGAATGTTAACTTTTCAGTATTTTATATTGAAGCACTTGGTACAATGCACGCAAAAAGCGCTGTTCCAACATTAGATAAAATATATAATAATAAAAGAGTTCTTGTCGGTATCAGGTATTACGCGGCACAAGCATTAAATACCATCCTGAATACCGATACGTATGTGCCGCCTGATTTCCCGGGATAATTAGAAGATACCATGTCGAAAAATAACAAACCAATCATTGAGTTTTCAAACCGTATTCATCGGCTACCGCCATATTTGTTTGGCGAGCTTAATGATATGAAACTGAAAAAGCGTAAACAGGGAATTGATATTATTGATCTTGGAATGGGCAATCCCGATAAAGGAACACCATCTGATATCGTTGAACAAATGCAGAAATCCGTTGAAGATACTCGGAATCATCGTTATAGTGCAAGCCGCGGCATATATAATCTCCGCCGTGCTATTACGGATTTCTATAAAAAACGGCGAAATGTTGTTTTAGATCCTGAAACAGAAGCGATTGCAGTTATTGGTACAAAAGAAGGTCTCTCACACCTTTCGCTGGCGCTGCTGGGACCCGGTGATACTGCGATTGTCCCCTCTCCCTATTTTCCGATACATATTTATTCAGTCGTATTAGCCGGTGCAAATACTATTACTATTCCCATGATTGACGAAAATGACAATTTTATATCAGAAGACACCTTAATCAGTACGATGCAGAATCTTGTTCATACCATGCAGCCGAAACCAAAAGTGTTGTTTTTAAACTTCCCCCACAATCCGACTGCAATGACTATTCCTGATATAACATTTTTTAATGAAATTGTTAAATTTGCAAAAAAATACAATATTATGGTAATTCATGATTTTGCGTATGGTGATATTACTTTTGATGATTATATCGCTCCGAGTTTTTTACAAGCGCGTGGGGCAAAAGACATTGGTGTCGAGTTCTACACCATGAGCAAATCATTTAATATGGCTGGATGGCGTATCGGTTTTTGTATCGGAAATGCCGCTATGGTTGGTGCTTTAGCAAAAATCAAAGGATACTACGATTACGGAATATTTCAGGCAGTTCAGATTTCCGCCATTCGTGCACTGCGTGGTGATCATACCTCTATCAAAGAAGCCGCCCTTCTCTATCAACATCGCCGTGATATTCTCGTTGATGGACTTAATCGTATCGGCTGGCCGCTGCAGCCGAATAACGGAACTATGTTCATGTGGGCACCCATTCCCGAAAAATATAAAAAGATGGGGTCATTAAAGTTTTGTAAATGGATGATGGACGATGCCGAAGTTTCAATAACCCCCGGTATCGGTTTCGGTGACGAAGGTGATCATTTTGTTCGTATTGCATTGGTTGAAAATGAACAACGGATTAAACAGGCAATTCGCCAGATGAATCGCGTTTTACGTCTTATCCCTGACCGCTCAATGGAAATAAAGTTAAAAAAAGCTAAAAAGAAAAAGACTGATGACCAGCATACCGCGTGAACCGCTTGCGTATCGTATGCGTCCATGCACGTTTGATGATTTTGTCGGTCAAGAACATATCTTAAGCCCCGGGAAACCTTTACGCATTCTTATTGAAAATGATCATATACAATCACTTATTTTATACGGTCCGCCCGGATGCGGAAAATCAGCATTAGCATATATTATTCGACACCAAACACAATCGCATTTCCAGCGCCTCAATGCCGTTACTTCAGGGGTTGCCGATGTCAGACGTTTAATACACGCGGCTAATGACTCTTTCGCTCTTGACAATAAGCGAACTATTGTCTTCATTGATGAAATTCACCGTTTTAATAAAACACAGCAGGATGCCCTTCTTCCCTCTGTTGAATCCGGTGAAATAATTTTGATCGGTGCAACGACACAAAACCCGTATTTTTTTATTAACCCTGCATTGCAATCACGTTCACATATTTATGAGCTCAATCCTCTGAATGAGAATAATTTATCAACACTGATTACAATTGCCTTGCAGAATAAAGAACGCGGATTAGGAAACTACACCATTACAATAACTAAAGAAGCTGTTGATTTTTTCATCCGTAATGCAAATGGTGATGCGCGAAAACTGCTCGGATCGCTTGAACTTGCCGTATTATCAGCTCAATCTGATAATACTATCACGATAGATATTGCACATGCACAAAATACTATATTAAAAAAATCAGTAAACTACGACGGTACCGGTGACCAGCATTATGATGTCATCAGTGCTTTTATAAAATCAATCCGCGGTTCTGACCCCGACGCTGCAATTTACTGGCTTGCTCTTATGCTGCATGCCGGTGAAGACCCGCGGTTTATTGCGCGGCGATTATGCATATCGGCAAGTGAGGATATTGGTAATGCTGACCCTATTGGTCTGCTTATCGCACATGCCTGTATGGATATCGTTTCATTTATCGGTATGCCGGAGGCACGTATTACGCTTGCACAAACAACAACGTATCTTGCATCAGCACCAAAATCAAACAGCGCATATCGTGCGATTGATACTGCATTGGAAGATATTCGTACAAAACCGCAAAAACCGGTTCCTGCTCATTTACAAGATTCCAGTTACGCATCAGCAAAAAAACTTGGGCGCGGTCAGGAATATATCTATCCGCATGATCATCCCGGACACTACTACCCTCAGCAATATATGCCTGAGTACAAACAATATTATTTTCCCGGCTCATTAGGTTTTGAAGAAAAAATTGAAAAACGAATTGCTCACTGGAAATCCCTTTATACAAAGCATATAAAACCCTCACAAAAATAAGTATCTACGATTTTTCGCTGATATTCCGATAGTAGTATTATGAAGCTCTCAGTAATTATAACAATAATTCTTATATCCTTTATCTCTGTTGCCGCTCAGTCATCCGAAACCCTGACACAAGAACAAAAAATAGAAATCGCATTACTCGTACATATTAATGCCATTCGAACATCCCTGCATCTGCCGCCCCTTACTATTGATACAGGATTACAGCATGCAGCTCAATCACAGAGTCGTGAATGCGCTCTGCGAAAAACAATTACATCGTCTTCGATAGAATCATCTCACCGTACCGTTGAACGCCGTCTCGGACAAGCCGGTGTTACATATCGTCCATGCGGAGAAATTAATGCTGTTCATTACATTTATGATTATCAAAACTCCGTATATTATTTTTATATGAATACAAATCATCAGCTCCAACCGGCAACCTTTGAGCACGCACCACTCCCGCCGCTTGACCCGTTACGCATCGCAGCACAGGCAATGACCAATTGGATGACAGAAAACCCTGAATCCCGTCATGAGCTCCTCAATCCGGTCTATTCTATTTGCGGTATCAGTGTTAGTTCCGCATTGGAGCATAACCATCCCGTATTGTATATCATCGTTGATTTTTCTGCTCAGCATACTATACTTACCAATATCCAAGTGAAAGAAACTGCATTACATGACGGTTATACCATTCTTATACAAGGATATGCGCCGGATCAAAAGCCCCGTATCCTCTTTGACGGATCTATTGATACAACACAAGGATCATTAATACCCCAAACATCAAACGGCAGTTTTTCCTATACCTGGACCATTAACAAAAATTCCGGCATTCATGCATACATCCTTACCTCATTAACGCAGGTCTATTCCGCATATATAGAATATACAACATCAAATCGTTTTTGGATTAACACGGACGTATCTGCCCAGGAAGCACTGCAATTATGGTATTAAAATTATTGTGATATGTGTTTTGCTTTATGGTGCGGTTTTTCAATCACTGAAAACGTCAATGGCAGTATTATTTCTGTTTGCGGTTCATAATCCGTTACAATAACAATAGCAGGGTCATCCTGATATTCGGTCGAAGATGCTTCATCAGCATTGATCGTAAAGGTTATCGTATACTCATTCCGTTCAGCATTCGGTGTATATGAAAGCGAGATTCCTTTACGAACTTTTACTTTATCTTTAAGAATCGAAAACGGTTTCTGAGAGACCGTACTGATAATAAACGAATCAGTCCATATTGTTCCCATAAACAAACGCGGTTTAGAATGTCTTTTTGGCGATACTCGATAATGCTGCTCAATAGTACCTTTCATATAAAGTGTCCGAATGGTTATATTTGACCGTGCATCCTGAAAAGTAACATAAACCGGGGCAGTATAGTTTCCATATCGACTTCGCGTTTCAACACCAACACTGATCAGACCTTCACCCAATCCGGGAATAATCCTCGTATCAGGATATACCGTCGCATATGTACATCCGCATGTTTTCCGTACCTGAATGACTTGAACCGGGTTTATAGATTCGTTTTTAATGATAAAGGTATTAGTAACAATGCTGTGCTGCGAAACCGTTCCATAATTATAAATTGGCTCGGCAATAGAAATAAATGCATGCCGACACCCGCCGACAAAAACACAACATACTGCAATACTTATACTTACGAAGACAATGAATAACGTGTTTCTATTTTTATCCATTATTCAATAATACTATTTCTTTTTTGGTTCTTCTTTTTTCTGAATGACCACATATACTGAAAGATCAATCCGCGATTCCTTTTGCCGGTCAGTTCTCAACTGAATGGTATGATGACTTGATCCGGTCGGTGGCTTTATCTTTGAGGCATCAACAGCAATACTGATAACATACTCGGTTTTCTCTTTATTGGGTTTAATAGAGGTAACCGAAAGCCCTGATGGTATAATCATATTTGTTTTATTAATAGTAAAAGTATCATTATCAAAACACCGAACCGTGAACGTCCCGCTGACATTACTTTGCGGTGTAAGATTTATAAATGAAAGATGGCGTGGTGAAATGGTATATGCAGGTTTTACTGTACCGGTAAACGTTAATTTCAATACTTCCTGATTCGGATCATTCGCATATATGGAAATAACCGAACGAGATTTATTTTTTTTACCGCGTGTATTAAAAATTGCTTCGACATACCCTTGCCCACCCGGGGGGAGCTGATTATTATCAGGATGGAAAACTGCTTTTGTGCATCCGCATGATTTCCGAACCTTTGATATGATAAGGGTTTCATCACCCGCATTACGGATGATAAAGCGATTCGTAATGATTGTCTTTTCCAGAACCGTTCCGTAATCATACACCGGTTTTGGTGCAACGATTTTTGGTGCAGCAAAAAGCGATACGGCAACACATAGTATAACGATCATTGTAATAACATATTTCATTGTGGTCTCCTTCATAGGTATACATTACCCAAACAAGCTACTCTGTTTTTTCTCATCTGTCAAGTTCGACGCGGTGATGAGGCTGTATTTTGTTTTTTCTTCGCTGCAGGACGCGTTGTGTTGATACGTTGACTTCCGTCTATCGTCTCACCGACTTGTATCATTGACCCGGGCGGGACCCGTACCGGAGCAACAAATGTTACCGCACTGCTTATTTTCGTTGTATCCCCAATTCGTGTCGTATTTTTCTTCTTTCCGTCATAATTAGCAGTGATAACGCCTGCACCAAAGTTTACATCCTTTCCGATAACCGCATCACCAATATAACTCAAATGAAAACAACGTGAACCTTCACCTATTTTAGACCGCGTTGTTTCAACAAAGTTCCCTATACCGGCATTGTTATTAATAATTGTTTCTTGTCGAATATGCGCAAACGGACCAATACGTACATTATTTTTAACCTTACTGCCGATTATATGTGATTGAATAATTGTACAATCCTTGCCGATTATACTATTGCGAATAACCGCAAACGGACCTATCGCACAATTTTCCCCCACAACTGTATTGCCATACAATAGACTAAACGGATAAATAATTGTATCCTGTCCGATACGGACATCATATTCAATATATGTGTTATCCATATCGATAATGGTAACACCATTATCCATTAAGCGACGCAATATTCGCAGCTGCATAATTTTATTTGCTTTTGCTAATTCATAGCGATGATTCACCCCCATCATTTCATCAGTATCATCAATCTGATACGTTGCAATAAAAGAACCGGCTTTATTATAGAGATTAAATATTTCAGTTAAATAATACTCTCCGGTAGCTGCACTTTTTTTTATTTTTTTAAGATTAGAAAATAGCGACTGCGCTTTAAAAATATAAAACCCGGCATTTACTTCTTTTATATTCTTTACTGCCGGCGCTGCATCACGCTCTTCAACAATACTCGTCATATGATGATCCTGCCGGACAATCCGCCCGTATCCGGTCGGGTCATTGAAATATGCCGTTAATAATGTTGCCGGCGCATTATTTTTATAATGCACTGAACATAACCGGCGAAGTGTTTTTTTCGTAATCAGCGGCGTATCCCCATTGATAACAAGCACATCACCATGAAAGTCTTTCAACACCGCAGCAGCCATCATCACCGCATGAGCAGTTCCGTTGCGTTCCCGCTGATATACAACATGTACATCTTTCGGATTACCAATAACTTCTTTCTCAATATCCGTTCCGGGAGCAACAACAATAACAATTTTTTTCAGCCGCAATGATTTTACTGCATCAATAATACATTGTAACATCGGTTTGCCGCAAATTTCATGTGCAATTTTTGGTAATTTTGATTTCATACGGGTACCTTTACCCGCTGCAAGAATAATCCCCGCCAGTGCATTATTTCGTGAGCTCATTGTACGTATTCCTTTTTTTTATTCATTGTATAGTAAGTACTAAAATAGTGTTGGTGCAATGCCAATACCCCATGATGTTTCGTGCACCAGTTCGCCTTTTTCATTATATGAAAAGGTTCGCCGCAGTGAAACATTCATCGGAACTCCCATCATCGTAATGTAACCGTTAAATGTCAATACGGTATTATCATCCAGAAAGGGATCAGTAAAAAGAGTTTTTCCGATCACATGCGTTTTGTCAACAGCAGCACTTCCCCAAATACGCGAACCCTTCAGTTTTAAATTTGCTTCTTTTAAAATATCAAGCTGAATATGCCAGCGATTATCAACCGGTACACTTTTATACTCTTCCCAAAAGTCCATATAAAATTTAAACTTGCCGTCAATTGACGCGCCGGCAAGTACATAATATCCGTTTGCAAGCCCTTGCGCCGGCAGCATACCATTTACTTTCTGCCACATCCATGCTGCCTGCTGTGCCCGATATGCTTCATATTGTGAATTAAAGTATTGAAATTTAAATTTATTATCTGATAATAAATACTTTGTTTCAAAATCAAATATTGCCAATCGCCCGACAAATCCTGTTGAAAATCCATATCCGGGAAATTGTCGCCACTGCGCATTGTCATGCTGATATTGTATCTGTGCTTTTTGATAATCAAGCTCATAATTTAATTTCAAAATCCCTGCATTGATAATCGGCGCACCGGCATCAACTCCATAAACCGCAACCGCAGGATTCATTGTACCCGTTGCAAAATTGCTGACTCCCGTTGCCGGAAATACTGATGCAGCTGAGACAACCCCCATTCCTGATACCGGATTGATATCTTCAACATAGGTCCCACCAAACTCAATCAGTGGAATAAGTGGTATTCTGCCTTTCATAAAATAAAACGGGCGCGTAAACAAACGTCCTCCAAATATTTCAGCACGATATGCATCGGCAAGAAACGTTTCAATACCGGCATGACATACATCAATATCAGCCTGAACACCAATTCTTCGTATTTGCGGAAAATTAACCATATTAGAATAATTTTTTGTAATCCCACCATGACCGAGCGTAATACTATTTATTGAACCAATACGAGCAAAAAACGGACGACTTCCCTTTTTACCGTAACTGATAAATTTAAACATATATAATAAATCATGCAGTGAGTCTTTCGGTGAAATAAAATCCCATGCATCGCGGTTATATAATCCTTCAACAAAGGGAGCGTCAAATCTCGTATTATGATAAATCGGCAGATAAAACCCAAAACCAAATCGCCATATATAAAACGTCGGCTGTAAAATAATACGCGAATAATTATTCCCGCCGATACTTTCAAACCCGATATCCAATGGCAATTCAAAATCAGATTCTTTCTCGTCGTAGTTTGGCTCACATTTAACTTTATTGCGTTCTTTTTTCTTCTTTTGCGGTAATGATGTATTCGTAACAATGTTTTGCATTTCATTTGTCGGCTGTACGATAACCGGCATTGATTCATCTGCCGGCGGAACGGGGGTAACCGGTACAGCCGGTTCCGGCGGCGGTTCAGGTACAGGTTCAATCGGCACAACCGGTTCAATACGTGGTTCCGGTTCCACTATCGGCACTACTTCCGGTTCAGCCGGTGTCGTCGGCTCCGGTGTTGATTCCTTAACAGCAATCGGCGCAGCCGGTATATTTGGTTCTTCATTCCATACGGAATATTGGTCCTGTGGTATTGCAATAGGGATAACAGGAGAGGTGTTGTTAATTATTGAAGTATACTGTCCTTGCGTAACGGTTTGTGCACTCCCGGGAACATTCGGATTATCAACTCCGACAATGCCTTCAAAACACAATACATCAGTTGTCAATTTATACCCGGATTTATTAACACACACTCCAAGCCGCGTTCCTTTAACTTTAATACGAGCATTCGGCCCTTTAATAAGAAAAGAATCATACTGATTTTTAATCGGCTGCACCGAACACTTTACACTTCCTGATTCAACCTGAAAGGTTGTCTCCTTATTCATTGCTGTGCCGTACCCTAATAATTCAAATCGGGCAACCGTTCTGTCCTTCACCGTAATAATAGTTCCATCATCAAGCGTAAAGCGCGCTGATGCCATACGACCGGTACGTACGCGATCTCCTGCCTTAAAAGTCATTCCCGGTTTTGCATTTGACCATACCTGTTTTCCTTCACTGATAAACATAACCTGCACTTTTCCAAGTGTTGTTGTTATCACTGCGGTACGCACATGACGGGCAAATGCAGTACTAACCGCGATAATAGTAATACAAAATATGATAGCGGATAATCGATAATATTTCATGATAGCACCTTCCGTCTAAATATGCACACTGCACTGACCGATTTTAAAACAGCTGATAGCAGTACAATCATTATTGCTTTCCCCTGCACCTTCACCAGAATACCCTAATACTATATATCTGCTTCATCTATACAGTAGATATATAGTACTATAACACAATCTATTATTTTATCAATGATTCTATAATTTCTTATATATTGCTTAATACTGCCGAACAAGTGCGTATCATGACACCTTATCGTAATGCGCGTTTTCGCCGTATGCCCTCAATACTGATAAAGATTACAAACAGTATTGTTCCATACAAACACAATACTGCAAACCAATCACCAAATCGAGTAAACAGGGTTGTGCAATCCATCAATGCTGCATCAGCAACTAAGTAATCCTGTTTATAGCTCCCGATTTGCTTTTCAATCTTTCCAAACGGATTTATATAACAAGTGATGCCGCTGTTTCCGGATCGAACAAATGACCGTTTTGTTTCGATGGCACGGAAAACACAATGTAATGCATGAAAATATTCTGCTGCGGTTGAATGCGTCCAATAATCATTGGTCCCATTAACAAAAAGAACTGCTCCTTTTTTTGTCATTCGCCTGATGATATAACTGAATATTCCTTCAAAACATACTAACGCACTTACCCTAACATCACGCTCCGGCAACAACCCCGGCAATGAAAAAACAGAATACTTTTCACCACGGCTAAATTGCGATCCTCCGTAATGTTCAACAATATCCCCTAACCACGGGAAAATATTACTATAGGGAAACCACTCACCGAACGGAACTAAATGCATTTTACTATATGTATCAATAACGTTCATATTCGGATCAAGGACAACATAGCTGTTATAATCTCTTTGTGTTCCCGTATCCTTTAACAAAGTCCCCATAAATAAAAACACCCCCAGATCACGTGCTTGTCGCTGTGCATGTGATATATACTGATGATATTCAAGAAGCTGCTCATAAACCATCCGTTGATTCATTTTTTTCAGCTGCGATAATATAGCAGCATTCGTATGCTGATTATATGTCATCCAGATCGACGTCTCAGGCCATACGATAATATCAGCACCGTCCAACCGTGCATTTTGACTTTCATCAATTAATGCATTGAGTGCCGGATAATAATACGTATCAAACAAATCACGATAATCAGTAAAAACATTTTTTGAAAGATCGGTATTAATATTTGGCTGAATAAGTCCGACGGAAACTGTTCCGAATGCGGAAAGTGTATGCATACGAATACTCCCGTATACACATGCAATAACAATGATAGCAGTTATAATCACACCGCGGGTGATGACTTTCGTATTGGCGAGTATCACACGAATATTGTGTTTATTTCCGCTGGTTGTTACTTCAGTATGTATTACGCTGACAATTTCATATAAAAACACTTGTATGAGAATTAATACAAATGAAACACCATATATGCCGACAATATCAGCAAACTGTGCAAAGGATGGCCAACTGTATTGTGAATATCCGATAAATCCCCATGGGAATGCCAAATACGACGATCCCCCCAGCAGCCCCCGTCCTTGCCAAGCATCAATACCAATCCATACAAGCGGGATCAATACAATTTGATACTGTTTAAACTTTTTCATGACAAGACGAATCAACAACAATCGTGCAATCCAGAAAACACTCAGCCAACCGATAACTCCCATAAGCGTTACCACACCGGCATATACATATGACCACCAATAAATAAAGACCCCCATGCTGAGAGCAGAAACAATCATCATCCGCCATAGATATCGTTTCTCCGTATGTTCCAATGCCCATAACAGCGGAACAAAGCATATAAACCCCATTAATGGAATATTATGTTCCTTTATAAACGGTGTTGTAAAACAAAACATAAACAGCACTGATGAGAATATCATTAAGATACTGTTGATTCGTTCATTTTTCGGAATACGTGAAAGTATATTCATCTGAACTGTCCTCTATCAAGATAAAATCCGAACACCCAGCCTACCGAACCATTTAACAATTGCACTTTGTACCAATAATCATACATATTTGATATACCGATTTTATGGTCAGTTCGTTCAATAATCTGCACTACGGTCCCGGTGCTCAATCGGCGTATAATACGACTGTCATTTGATGGTTGTGAACGCATTCGGACTGAAGCACGTATACGCGCAATTTTCATTCCATATGCTTCAAGTGGATATTTTTTCGATACTTCATCAAATAGGTTTTCGGCAATTTTTGCGTATTGTTGTATTTCAGATTGTGTCAATCCAACTTGTTCTTTAACTTGCGGCGCCATTTCCGCCAATGCCCAATATATTTTTGCAATACGAATTTTAATATTCGGAATATATTCACTCTCGGGATATTTTTCTATGTACTCTTTATGTACTTCAAGTGCGCGAATAATATGATTGTAGCGCTGCACCGCATCAATAGCAATCTGTGAACTGCGTAAAACCTGCCGCAGCTCAATTCGTGCTATATACGACGAGGCAGGAAATTGTGATTTCAATGCAAAATAATATGCCTTATCGTAAAATATCATTACATCATAACCAACATTTTCGACATAAATACGTATTTTATATTTTTTATAAATCGTCATTGCTTCTGCTTTTAAGGAAGCAGCATTATCAAGACGCATGCGTTCCTGAAGATCCTGTGTCAATTCTTCAGCAGATTCATTAATATAGTATAATGCTTCTTCTTTATATTCCTGCGGGTAATCACCAGCAAGAATAACACGAGCTGTTTTAATTGATTGTATATAATCTTCATATTGATAAAATATTCGACATTTCTCAATAATAGTCGGTGCGGCGTTTTCAGTATCAGGTGAAGGTTGTGCGATATTATATCCGATACCTATAATTATAATAATAATACTATATATTATTTTATTTATCCTCATACTCCCCCCGCATGAAAAATAATATACCCGTCAAGCAGAATACCAATACTCGCATGCATTATTAATGCAAATAAAATCGACCGTGAGCGCCATGTAATAATACCCCATACGATGCCAACTACTATCGCCATAGCAGTTTCACTAAAAGTTTTCGGCATACCAACCGGATTGCCAAGATGAATTAAGGACGATGGAATAACCTGCAGCATGATAGCAATCGGAACCCCAACAGAGGCTTCCGTACCGCATTGTATATATCCGCGAAAAAAAAACTCCCAGGCAATATAATATGCCGTATATCCAATAAAATAAACAATAAGTACAAAACCGGTATGATGCAATATGTATTTTGAATACGGATATATCTTCCGTATAGTCTCATTATGCATCGCCGTATAATACATGCTCATTGCAATAATCGGCAGTACTGCTATAACAAGTATTAATGACTTCCATCGCTGCGGTAATCGCAACCCATACTGCACTGGGCTCTCTTTCAATACAAAAACAATAATGCCTATAGGAATAATAAAAAAACACATCACCATAACAGCAAACATATACAATATTCGGTAGAGATCATAGGCATATGCATCGCCATTGTATACACAATCAGCACTACTATATACGGTCAACCCTTGCGTAGTTATCGTTTTAGAAACAGTGAAAAAGCTGTCAAAAATACGCGGGTCGCCGAGATAACAAAACAATACCATCATAAGCAATCCGCTTACTAATATAATAAGTGTTTTTCGTTTTTTTTGTATCTCCGGTTGAAGAACCTGCCACCACGATCGTTCAGTCATTATATTCCTTCAGATTAAAAGTTTTATTAATTATAATTAACTGCCCGGTCTTTTGCAATGATTTAAAACAACAACGGCAGTCTGTATACCAGCTGCCGTTGTTTAGTGTGTTATATTAAATACGTCGTATGTGTGCTATCGAAATAAACTATTCCTGCGGTTTCGGTTCGATACTGATCACTTCAGGAACAACAATATCAGCAGGAAGTGCATCAGCAGTAACCGCATCGGCAGCATTGCCCGTTGCGGTATATGATTCTTGTACCGTCTTCCGCGCTTCAGCAAGCCGAGAATTTAATCCTTCCGCAACAGTAATTTGCTGTTGATTAATATTTTTTATTTCATCCACGAGCGCGCCTGAATCTTCAGGACTTGCTTTTTCATATTTCTTCATCAACTTATCAATTGCTTTTTGCTGTTTATCAAGTGTCTTTTGTACTGACGATACATCCTTTGCTAAATCTTTACTAAGACCTTTTACCATATGGTTGTGATCAGCAATAAGCTCAGCATTATCACCGCCGGTAGTATCAATTTCAGCTGCAGAAACATCTTCCGATATCCCGTCATCCGTCATTACTTCTTCACTTTTCGTGCCGGTTGCAACATCAAGTTTTTCCGGGACAGGAATTGTTGCCGGAATAGCAACTTGTGAAATAGCATCATCAATGCTTATAATCGGTTGTGATTCAGGAAGGTCTTCGCGAACTTCCTTGCTTTTTAATTTTTTTGTATCTTTATCAAATGCTTTATTAACATCAGCAGTTTTTCGGCGTAATTCCTCACTCAGTGCATCAATACGAACCTTGATATCGTTAACAAACTGATTTGCCGTATCTGCATATTCAATTTGCTGCGTATTGTATCCCATGATAACATCGCCATATTGAGCCTGCTCTTCACCGGTAGTTTTTTTATATCGTTTCATGTTCCAATCAATATCGCCCTGCAATTGACGTATTTCACGCTGTGCATTTTGCGTTTCAGTTTTTGCTTCAGTAGACCATGTTTCAGTTAAAGCCGCATACTGAAGCGCAAGCGCTTCAATCTTTTGGTTACGCTCATCACGCAGTTCGATATATTCGCCTTCTTTCATGGTTAAATCATCAGGATATATAACTTCAGGACGCTCAAGCTCTGCAGCTTGATTCATATATGAAAAATCAAGTAAATCACTTTCGGTAACTTTAGTTTTCGAGCGTTTTTCAGCCTTATGTCCACGTCCTCCGGTTGTATCACCTTTACGTAAAGCACGATATTCTTCACGTTCAGCTTGCTGAACACTTTTCTTTTCTAAACGTTCCTCTTTATTTTGAATAAAATAACTTTGCGGTAATGAATATTTATAAAAAGCTGCCGCAGAAAATCCAAGTTCACCCTGTATCTGACTAAGCGTATTCATAACTAAATCAACACCCATTGAATGACCGCCATAAACAGAATATTCATATCCAAGACCGGGTTTAAATGAACGCAGCCCTGTTGCTCCTGTCTCATACCCGAGACGAATTGAAAGTGTTGAGAGTGAATTTGCACCACCGGCAATTTCTATTGCAAAATCAGTTCCAAACCGAATTTGTGTATTTGCTTTCTGATTATCACCTGTTTTCGTACTTCCTTTTAATTCAGGATCACCCTTGATTTTCTGTTGTGACGAAATACCGAATAATAATGTCGGGCGTGTAATAAAACCAAGTGAAATAAATTTAAACGCAAGACCAATTTTTGTATTACGACGAAGACGGGTGGCATTTTTTTGCCATTTTTCCTTATCGTCAGTATTTAATGACATATTCGGATTAACAATATTATCGACAACAAGCCCTAATTGCATCATGCGCAAAAGGCTTTGATTGCGCTTTTTTGATTTTAGAATATCATAAATAATTGGAAATGTCGGAAATTGAAGAATAGCCCCAACATCTATTGCAACACCGCTTGCTTTTTTTTCTGAAATATAGGTATTTGCAGTAACATCGTTATTTTCGGAAACAAAACCGTTATTTAATACATCAACACTGATACCGATATTGACCGGTGAGGTAAACCGTGGAAATGATTTACAAAATGTTGCGGTAAATGAACCTTCACTCCATTTAAAATCATTTGCTTGATGGTTCAATGAAAACTGTTGATACTGTAATCCGATACCGCTGTTTTTCAATGCAGGGGGAAGTAGTTTTACGATACTCCCCGGTAATGGTGCAACCGCAGAAAACCCGATATTTTGCATTGATGAATCATCAAGTGCTAAATTCGGACTTCCCCAAATAAATGGAACAATCTCCAACTGCTGAACAATTGCTGCTTCCATAGGAATAATACCTGCCGGATTGTAATGCAGACTCGTTACACCATCAGCCTCTGCATAATATGCATTACCAAGTGCTTTTCCTTTCGGAGAAAGCCCGTCATCATCAAATACTGCATAAATACTGGTAATACTCATCACAATACATACTGTAAATACAAATATTTTTTTCATCACTTCACCTCAGCTGGTTATTTTGAGTGCCAAGTAAAATAGACTGTATCCTATCATTATTCATCACTTTAATACTGTAAAAAGTATTATGCATGAAAATCGTCACTCTTTTACACTAACGATAATATTTTTTACAGTTGGTTTATATTTATTCTATACTATTAATTATATCCTCAAATTTTAAGAAGTCAATAAAAAAAATGTTTTTATTTAATCTGTCATATTATTACAATAAATGCTTATATTTTTCCCTATTGCCTATTATTTCTACAATTTCCTTAACACGCTGTTCTTCATTAATATCCGCGACTAATACGGCATCAGATGTCTGCACAATAATCAGGTTTTTAGCACCAATAACTGTTATCAACCCATTGCCTGAACTGCAAATACAGTTCGTACTATCAAGTATTTCAACCTGCCCCTGCGTAATATTACCGTCCTCATCCTGACCGACTACCCTCCGTAAAGCACTCCAGGAACCGACATCATCCCATTGGAACTGTCCTTTAATACAAAGTGTATTATCCGCTTTTTCCATGACTCCATAATCAATGGAAACTTTTTTTAAGTCAGTAAAAACTGACGTAATCACATTCATGTTATCCTTCGTAGCCGCCGCCTCCTCAATTCGACACAAGCCTTCAAATAATTCCGGCATATATTTTTGAAATGCTTCAATAATAGCAGCAACCGTCCAAACAAACATGCCGCTGTTCCATAAATAATTGCCTTTTTTAATAAACGTTTCAGCAGTCTTCTTGTCAGGCTTTTCAGTAAACCGATTAACAATATATACCTCCGATTCATCATTATCGTATAATGCGCCTGTTTCAATATAGCCGTATCCTGTCTCTGTTCGTTTTGGCTGAATACCGAATGTTATTAATGAACCGCTTTTCTTTGCGATTGCTGCAGCTTTCTTTAAATCATCCTGAAACACATTTTTCGGTGTAATAACATGATCAGCAGCAAGCAGCACCATTACTGTATCGGGATATCGCTGCTTAACCATAATTGCTGCAAGCCCGACAGCAGCAGCAGTATCCCGTCCCATCGGTTCGATAATATAGTTTTCAGCCGGGAATGACGGTATTATTGTACGTATACTCGCTACTAAATCCTGTCGTGTAGAAATAAATATCCGTTCACGGTCAACCAATCCATCTAAGCGATCAAGAGTTTGTTCCAGCATACTCGTTTCACCGACAATCGGGAGTAATTGTTTTGGTATATCATTTCTGCTTTTCGGCCAAAAACGAGTACCGCGTCCGCCCGCCATAATTACAACTGTTAGCATAATAACTCCTTTGTATATTCTTTGCAGGTATTAGTATATTTTACCGGAAGATATAAATGGTGTAGTGTGCCATGATATGACTTTCGACCGGGAAAGAAAACATCCGGCATTTATTGTTTTAAAACAGTTATTACTTTTTTATAATTATCTGCTTTAAAAATGGTTGAACCGGATACCAGAACATCTGCTCCTTTATCGACAACAATACGATAATTGTCTTCAGTAATACCGCCATCAACTTCTATTTCAAATGCAGCATTCTGTTCCATTCGCCATTGAACAAGTTGCGTAATTTTCTCAAGTGGCGCTTGAATTATTTTTTGCCCGGCAAAACCGGGCTCAACCGTCATGACAACAACCATATCCAATTCACCGAGCATACCGCGAATCATTTCCGCAGGAGTCCCGGGATTAATTACAATCCCTGCTTTTCGCCCCGCATTCCGTATAATTTGAAACGCACGACGATGAAATCGAAATGCTTCATAATGAACAGTAATTATATCACAGCCGGCATCAATAAATGCATCAAGATAAAAAAGCGGATCGTGTATCATTAAATGAGCATCAAATGTAATATTGAATTGTTTCCGCAGTGACTTTATATATTTCGGTCCAAAGGTAATATTCGGAACAAAATGACCGTCCATTACATCCAAATGGATATAATCACAACCGCCGTCAATACACTTTTGTATTTCTTCTTTACCGCTGCTTAAATCACCGGCAAGGATTGAAGGAGAGATTTTAACCGTCATTAATCAAGACCTACTTCTTTAAATATTTCATCATTAATGTAAACTTTCTGCGTCAATGGTCCATAGCCGACAAAATTAGTGATAAATGTTTCACCGGGATACTTTGACGCATTTAATACCGTATATGTTATATTGCGTGCATCAGTAACCTTAATGGTAATCGTTGCCCCCGGATCAACCGTATTCGGAACATCAAACCGAATAACATAGGTTTGTTTTATTTTTATTTCATTCGTTGAAGAAACTGAACGCTTGATACGTCCGGCACTGACATAAAGAATAACCGTTCGTCCTTGCTTTACAACAGTCCCTGCTTGCGGCTCTTGTTTCGTAACCGTAAACTTATCAAACTTATTATACTCCTCTTCAACATTCCATGTCAGCCCTGCATCTTGTAATATACGTGAGGCATCTAAATAATTTTTTGAAATAACACTGGGAACAGTTACCTCAGGTTGTGTATGAATTAATCCGGTTATAGTAATAAGATAGACAATAATACCGATAAGCGCAATAATCGCCCCGAAAATTATCATACGAGTATACGTTGAAAAAACCGATATATAACTCGTTGGTTTTTCCTGTGCTTCTTTAATTGATTTTTTTAATACATTTAAATTTTTTATTTCCACACTCAGAACCTCTTATTCACATCGGTCACCAACCTGTACACGATATCCATTCAGGAAGGATTGCGCAGTCATTACACTTTTTCCCGGCGGCTGTAATTCAGTAATCCATAGTATTCCATCAGGCACTGATATACCGATACCTTTTAATTTTTCTATTCTAACAACAGTACCACGTGTATCAGTTTCGTGCATTGCTTCTTCACAGCGAACTGATATAATCTTGATACGCTTTCCGCCGATTATTGTCCATGCACCGGGTACCGGAGACACGCCACGAACATGATTATACAGTGAAGTTAGGTTTTCTGTCCATACAATTTTTCCGTCATTTGGTTTTAACTTCCGTGCATAGAAATACGTTCCGGGGGGCTGTGGTATACGCATAACAGTATTCTGCTCAATATCGGTTAATGCGCGCAGCAGACAATCAGCTCCGCTGAATGCAAGCCGATGTAAAAGCATTCCGCTGTTTTCATCCGGGTCAATAGGTGTTTTCTCTTGAATGATAATATCACCACAATCCAGTTGCTCAGTTAAAAATTGTATACTGATACCGGTTTCATGTTCCCCTTTAATAATACTCCAAGGAACCGGAGCAGCACCACGATATTTCGGTAATAATGACGGGTGAACATTAATCGCACCGTACGGTGTTAAAGTCAATAGTGCCGGCGGCAATAATTTACCATACGCAACAACAACGATAACATCCGCCTGTATGGCATCCAAGCGGTGTATAATCTTTTCATCCAGTTTTTCCGGTTGTTCAACCGGCAATGCATGATGCCGTGCATAGGCATGCACCGGATTTGCAGTTATTATCTTGCCGCGTCCTGCCGGTTTATCAGGGTTCGTAACAACACATTGAACGCTATGATGTGTACATAATGCTTCCAAACTCGGAATGCTAAATTCAGCAGAACCCATAAATATACATTTCATCAGCGGATATTCCTTGATGCACGTTTTATTTTCCGCAGGGGTATTGTAATTTTTGCTAATTCGTCTCCACTCAGATAATCAATAAAAAGTTTCCCGTTAAGATGATCAAATTCATGCAATATCGCACGTGCAAGAAAGTCATGAGCACGCAGAACAAACGGAGCGCCAGTACGATCATATGCTTTTAGCTTTACGCGTAAAGGGCGTTCTACCGGAGCATAAATCCCCGGAATACTCATACAGCCTTCTTCACCGCTTTGTTTTTTCATTGATTGATGAGTAATCTTCGGATTGATGCATATGTATTTTTGCTTACCATCACCCCAATCCCGCAGATCTATAATAAAAACCCGTTTCAAAACGCCAACTTGAACAGCCGAAAGTCCAACACCGTTTCCCGCATACATGGTTTCAAACATATCATCAATTAACAATTGCAGGTCATCACCAAAATCATTGACGGATTCAGATTCTTTACGTAATGTCGGATGACCGTATTTTATAATTTTTCGTATTGCCATTGTATTCTCCATATATACTATAAGTAATATCCATTGCCTTTTCAAGCAACAAAAAAGAAAATGTTTTATTATATTGCTATATCGGGCAATCACTACTATATTATGTATTAGAATCTTATACAACAGGATTACCAACGTATGCAAAATAATACTATTGTCAGCAAAACACAGCTCAATGACAGTGTTTGGAAAATGGTTATATATAATCCGGAATTATCCCATAAACATCAAGCGGGACAATTTGTAATTATTCATGCTCATGAAAATGCTGAACGCATTCCATTAACGATCGCTGATACAAATAAAACAGACGACACCTTCACTATTATTATACAAACCATTGGCGATTCAACGAAAGAAATCGCCGCAATGAACGAAGGAGACATTATCAAAGATATTGCCGGACCACTCGGGACACCGACTCATATCGAAAAAGTTGGTACAGTTGTTGTTGTTGGCGGGGGAGTCGGCGTTGCACCGCTTTACCCGATTGCACACGGCTTTAAAAACGCCGGAAATACCGTTATCGCAATACTGGGCGGGCGCAATGAACAATATATAATTCTACGAGAAGAGTTTACCTCACTCTGCAGCTCAGTATTATACACAACTGATGACGGTTCACTGGGAGAACGTGGCGTGGTAACCAATGCATTAGAAACACTCATTAATACACAAAAGATTGATCTCGTTGTTTCAGCCGGTCCGGTTATCATGATGAAGTTTGTCAGTCAGCTTACAAAACAATATGCTATTCCGACAATGGTATCTTTAAATCCGATTATGATTGACGGGACGGGAATGTGCGGTTCATGCCGGGTCTCAGTCGGCAATGAAACAAAATTTACCTGTACTGATGGTCCTGAATTTGACGGACACCTTGTCAATTATGATGAATTAATGCAACGTTTAACAATGTATGCTGACCATAAATGCAGAATTAATCTTAAAACAAAATAACTCTTAAGAACTAAATTATGAAAGAATTAAAACCAACAGAAATACCACGACAAACAATGCCGACACAGTCAGCTGACAAGCGACGGCACAACTTTCATGAAGTCCCGTATGGACTTACAGTCGAGCAGGCTCTTCAGGAATCCCATCGATGCCTGCAATGTAAACATGCTCCGTGTATTGAGGGCTGTCCTGTTCATATTAATATCCCCGCTTTTATTAAAAAAATCAAAGAAAAAGATTTTACCGGTGCATATGATACAATACTTGATGATAATGCATTCCCATCAATATGCGGAAGAGTCTGCCCTCAGGAAGACCAATGCGAAATTGTATGTGTTATGGCAAAAAAGCATGAACCGGTTGCTATTGGTAATCTTGAACGTTTTGTCGGTGATTATGCACGCGCACACGATTATAAACCGAATACCGACATAACACATGAACGACCGGAAAAAATTGCCGTTATCGGTGCCGGTCCGGCAGGATTATCATGCGCAGGTGACCTGCGTCGTATGGGCTATCAAGTAACATTATTTGAAGGACTGCATACCCCCGGTGGTGTTTTAATGTATGGTATCCCAGAATTTCGTTTGCCCGTCGATATCATCTTAAAAGAAATTGATACTATTCGCAACCTTGGCGTTACTCTTGAGACAAATCATGTTATCGGACGTATTGCAACCATTGATGATCTTTTTAATCAAGGCTATGCAGCTCTGTTTATCGGAGTCGGAGCCGGTCATCCGCGTTTTCTGAATATACCGGGGGAAAATTTAAATTACATTTATTCTGCAAATGAATATCTTACTCGTGTTAATCTCATGGGAGCATTTAAAAAAGACGCCCATACACCGATCGTTGTCGGAAAAAAAGTAATCGTTATTGGCGGAGGAAATACTGCAATGGATTCGGCTCGAACCGCTTTGCGACTCGGCGCTGAAAAAGTATATATTGTATATCGCCGCAGTGAAGCAGAACTCCCGGCACGAGCGGCTGAATATCGTCATGCACAGGAAGAAGGCATTAATTTCCATTTCCTATATCACCCCGCTGAATTTTATCGTAATGAAAAAACAAACCCCTGTGCAGTAGGAGGCGTCCGTCTTCAAAAAATGAAACTCGGTGAACCTGATTCTGATGGGAGACGGCAACCAATACCAATTGATGAATATATCAATATTGAATGCGACGTTGTCATAATCGCAATCGGAACACTTGCTAATCCGATTATCGGACGAACAACGCCCGGACTGACGTTAACTGATAAAGGATACATCGCTATTGATGAACACATGGCAACATCCCGTGCCGGAGTTTTCGCCGGTGGAGATATCACCTCCGGCAGCGCAACTGTTATTGCCGCAATGGGAGCCGGCCGTAAAGCTGCCCAATCAATACATGCATACTTAAATAAAAATCAATAAATATTTTCCTTACTATTTTGTATCGAACAGACTACTGTTAAAAAATAGTCGTTCTTCTAAAATATAAACACATGCGTTCATCTCCCAGTGATTGTTATTGTATACCGCAACACTATATAAATCAGCACATATGACATCTTGACTTTTATATCCAAACGTTATATTTTTAATAATATATTTTTTCATGGAAATTAATGAATGGATAATAATATTATTGCCGTTGTCGGAATGTGTGGCGCCGGAAAGTCAATAGTGAGTGATATGTTTACTGAAGCAGGATATTCCTATATTCGATTTGGTCAAATCACTATTGATGAACTAAGAAAAAGCGGGCAGGAAATAAATCCGAATAATGAAAAAGCAATGCGTGAAGATTTACGAAAAAAATACGGAATGGGCGCATTTGCACAACTTTCACTCCCAAAAATTAACAGCGCCCTAAAAAATGCCCCGGTCATCATTGACGGGCTATATTCATGGACAGAATACAAAATACTGAAAGAGCAATTCAACGATCGATTAATTATCATTGCAGTCCATGCTCCGCCGCAACTTCGCTATATACGCTTATCAGAACGAACCAACACTACTCATGATACCTCAATTCGTATGCGCCCGCTTACTCCTGACCAAGCACGAGAACGTGATTATGCTGAAATTGAAAATATCGAAAAGGGCGGTCCTATTGCCATGGCTGATATACTGCTGCTCAATCACGGAACCCGTGATGAACTGGCAACACAAGTAAGGGAGATACTTAATGACTACCTCACGAATAAGTAAAGAGTTATATTATCTTCAAATTGCACGCGATGTTGCAGCACGCGGTACATGTCTCCGACGCAACTTCGGAGCTGTTATTGTCAATAATGATGCTATTGTTGCAACCGGATATACCGGTGCTCCCCGCGGAACAACGTCATCACTTGAAGCCGGATGGTGTTACCGTGAAGAAAATAATATTCCTTCAGGTCAGCGATATGAATTATGCCGCAGTGTGCACGCAGAGCAAAACGCCATTATACATGCGGGACGTGAAAAATGCTTCCATGCGACTTTATATTTAGTTGGCATTGATGCTCGAACAAATACTATTTGCGGTCATGAACCATGTTTACTGTGTACAAAAATGATCATCAATGCCGGTATTGATACTATCATTGTTGCAAAAACAGAAGAAACCTATATCACGTTAGATCGTACCGATATGATACAACGTTATGAAAAACAGTTTACACGATGAAACAGATATTGTATAAGTATATGTTATTTGTTATAATGGGGTATTCGACATTAATGCTTTTCATCCGCAAGGGATAAATACATATGGTTGATGCCAATAAAATAACAGAAGCAATCACAAACAGTGCGCCGCTCACATTTAAAGCATATCATGTAAACAATGCAACATTGGAATATTTTATTGACACCCTTGGTGAATTCCTTACACAACTGCAACGTGAATATATTAAAGAGGCGCTCTCCTATTGTCTTCGTGAAATGATTGATAATATGGAACGTGCCAATGCAAAACGCATTTACTTTCTTAATAACAAACTCAATATTGACAATCCGGCAGATTATGAAAAAGGGATGCGTTCGTTCGCACGAAAATTCAGAGAAAAACGCGAAACATTTTTTGATCTGCTGAAACAAAATGATCTCTATATTAAACTTGGTTTTCATGTTAAAGATGAAATGTTTCTTATGAGCACCGTCAGTAAAATACAGCCGACAGAAGAAGAAAAAACACGAATTTTAAAACGAATCAGTGCCGCACGACAGGTTAAAAATGTTGCTCAAGCATTTCAATTATTTTCTGATGCAACAGAATCCGGCGGACTGGGCATTGTTACTATGATTATGATGCTGAGAAAAATCGGTGTGCTGGATGATTCTTATATCTTTGCAACTATTCCGAAAACGAATGAAACACTCACACAGATTAAAGTTCCAATAAACACAATTACAGAAGATCAAGCTGTTGAGATATCTGATAGTATTGCAAATGAAATAAATTCAATTCCAAAATTCCCGGAAAACATCATGGAACTTGAAAGTATGTTGGGGAATCCGGATATCCCATTTTCTGATGTTTCAAAAGTCATCAATCGTGATCCTTCGCTCACGGCAGAATTATTAAAAATGGTCAATTCTGCACAATATATGCTTCCAAACAAAGTCAGCAATATCAATGATGCCGTTTCGCTGGTTGGAATGCGTGGGTTACGTAGTCTTCTTTATTCATATGGAACACAAAAAGTTATGGGAGTTCGGTATAAGCGAATGCAGGACCAATGGAATCATGCATATAAAGTTGCATATTATGCTCAAAGCATTGCTCGGCAGCGACGATTGCGGAAAATTGTAGATGATGTATATATCGGCGGTATACTGCATGATCTCGGTAAAATTGTTTTACTTCAATTGCATCGAACATTGCTGAAGAAAATAAATTCTTTCGCAAAAGAAAAAGGGTTAAGCGGGAATTTTATTGAAAGCATGACGGTCGGCATTGCCCATACCCGTCTTGGTGCCATGATTGCCGAAAAATGGAATTTTCCTGAAAATATCATTGCACCAATTGAATTTCATCATCAGCCGCTTTTATGTAAACCGGATCATCGTGAAATAGTATACACCGTATACTTAGCAAATCTATTTACTAATATTGAAGATGAACAAGCAACCTACTTGAATGCGGAAAAACGTATTTTAAAATTATATGGTATTAACAATGAAGAAGACTTCAATTCCATGCACAACAATTTAAAACAACAATGGGAAAACCAAAAACTTCGATTTAAATAGCAACATCTGCTCATTTACAGTACAGATAGATACGTATGTAACCTCTTTAAGTTATTGTTAAATTTTAATATATTTCTATTACAAAATAGTTGATTTTCAGCGTATATTTTAACAAAACATTAAACTTTTAACTCAATTTATGCACATACAAATACCGATAATAAAAGTATGATACATGAAAGGAACACTCCTATGTCAGAAAAAGAATTTACATTAACGATAAATGGTTCACGCGGCTCTATCCCGGTATTTGGAAAAGAATATCATACTTTCGGCGGACGCACTTCCTCATATGAGTTGCAGATAAATGGATATACACTTATTCTTGATGCCGGCACGGGTATAGTTGATGCCGGAAAACACATAGTCGGAAAATATTTTGCACGCGGACAAAAAACACCGATACGAACTACTGTAATTTGTACACATCTTCATTGGGATCATATTCAAGGTCTGCCATTTTTCGCACCATTATTTTTTGTCAATTCACATGTCCACCTTATTGGACCGTCTATGAATACTTTTTCATTTAAAGATAAAATACAGGAAACTATGTATCCACCCTATTTCCCAATTTCGCAAGAAGAGCTTCCTGCTGAGATATCATATCATGAATATTTTAATGATAGTATGGTATACATAATTAGAACTAAAAACAGGACTCTTGAATCACACCACATTGTTTCTGATTCATATGAAGAAGCAGGAGCTGATGATATTGTGATAAAATTGAAACGCGGATATCAACACCCGAAAAATGGGACGTATCATATTAAAATCGAAGCGAATGGAAAATCAGTGGTGTATGCAACTGATACTGAAGGTTATATTGACGGTGATGCAAATCTTATACGTTTTGCAAAAAACAGCACTCTTCTTATGCATGATTCGCAATATACTCGTGAAGAATACAATGGCACTGACGGAATGATAACACAAGGTTTCGGACACTCAACATATATCATGGCAACTGATGTTGCACGTAAAGCACAGGTATCTAACCTTGCCTTAATACACCATGACCCGCGGCATAGTGATAAAATAATACGAAAAATTGAACGTGCGGCAAAACGCCGTTTCCCGAATTCATTTGCAGTACGTGAAACTCAAGTTATCGATATTATGAAAGACACTCTGTCAGTCAGCTAATATAATTCACTCATTAAAATGAGCTCATACCGGTACCGATTTTATACTTCTTCCCAATATTTACCGGTAATTTTCCAGCAGGTTTTGATTCGCCGAATATCACACGTGCTAATCCTTCTATCGATGCTTCGGTTACACCATAGGTAACTAATCGTGTTTTGTATTCATCCGGATAATACAGTACATCATATGGACTGCGAAGCGCAACAGCGATTGCCGGTTTTGATTGAGCGGTATCGGCAATTTCTTTCATTACCTGTAACTGCCCTTTATACATATATGCATTTATTGTACAAAAAATAAATGCATCGGCAACGAATGCCCAATCATTCCATGTTTCCATTTCCCATTTATCATTCGGATTCAATCCCATAATAACTTCTACCGTATTCTTATGGCGCTTTTTAAATGCTTCAAGCATTGTATGGGTATAGAGATTTGTTGAATCTGACATAACCAAACGATAAAACCATGGGCGAATAATAACCAAACGATCAGTCGATTTTAATTTTAACGGAATATCTTTTGTTTCTTTTTTTGCATTTTCTTTTTTATGTTTTTCATTTTGAATAAGAGTAATGGACTTAACCGCAACTTTATTCACACATTCTTTATGCGCAGCCGACCCCATGGAATAAAGTGCGTCTTTCATTGGTATTTCCGGTAGTTTAAAACATTTTTCTTTTGCGGTTAATATTTTATAAACTGCATCATTTAATCTATCTTCACTAATAAACCCTCGTTTTACCGCATCAACAATAACTTTATAGGTCTCGTATAATTCTTCACTGAGAATTACCATATCACAACCAGCTTGCAATGCTTTTACAACCGCACCATCAAGACCGTATTTTTTCTTCACGGGTTCCATCTGCATATCATCAGTAATGATAATACCATCAAATTTTAATGTATTCCGTAATAAACCGGTAACAATTTTTTTCGATAATGTTGCCGGTGTTTTACTCGGATCATATGCGGTATAGGCCGCATGAATCGTCATTATTGCCTGTACCCCTGCTTTGATAGCAGCCTTAAACGGGACTAATTCAACTTTTTCCAAACGATCTTTTTTATAGGGGACAACATCTAATTGAAAATGACTATCTATCTCAACAATCCGTTGTCCCGGAAAATGTTTTGCCGTTGCCATTATTTTTTTACTTTGTATGCCTTGTATATACGCAGCTCCCTGACGTGCTACTAATTTTGGATTTGATGAAAAATACCGGTTATCAACAATAGGACGTGTATCATCATAAACAACATCCATAACCGGAGAGAGATTCCAATGTATCCCAATACTTCGCAACTCATCACCGGTAACTCTGCCAAGCTTATATGAATTTTTCTCGGCATCTTCCCCGATTGCCCCGATAGCCATCGTCCCCGGATGAACAGTTTGTTTTCTGAAAACCGCCGCCAGCTGACCGCATTCCTGGTCTATTGCAATTAATGGCGGTAATTTAAGCCGACCTTGTTTTCCAATAGAAACAACTTTTTTTGTTAATTTTTTAAGCTGCATTCCATCAATAACATTACACCCACTGAAATATATAATGGCTCCCATTTTCCCTTTACGAATAGCATCTGCCGAATGTGCCGGAACATCATAATGCCCAACAAAATCCTCCATCATTACCTGACCTGCTTTTTCTTCAAGTGACATAGCTTCAATCAGCTGCTTCGCTTTTAAATTCATGAAGACATACTCCTATTTCCAAGTATTAATTAATTTTATTATATGGGATTTTTAAAACGTTATTCTTTTACGCTTCCCATTATGATACCTTCAATGAATTGACGCTGCATCATAAAGAAAACGATAAAAATCGGAACACTGGCAAGAAATGACCCTGCCATTTCAATACCTCTGAGAGGAATCCCATGACTAAACTCAATTTTTGACAGGGCAAGCGGAAGAGTCCATGCTTTCGGATTACCACCGAGCATAATTAATGGCCAGAAGAAATTATTCCAACTTGCGAGAAATCGAATAATCGCCAACGCACCGAGAATCGGTTTGCTACTGGGTAAAACAATATTCCAATATATTTGAAATTCCCGCGCACCATCAATTCGTGCGGCCATTAACAAATCATCAGGAATACTCATCATATACTGACGGCAGAGAAACATCCCGAATACCGTAACTAACATTGGTATAATAACTGATATAATTTTTCCCGTAAAACCAAAAAATTGGAATATTTGAAATGTCGGCACAAGACTTACTTGTGTCGGTATCATCATTGTTCCCAATAAAATCCAGAACATAATTTCACGACCGGGAAAATTATATTTTGCGAATGCAAACCCGCCAAGGGAATCAAAGAACAAACCAATGAAAACTGTTACTAATGCGGCAAATAAAGAATTACGAAATGCACGAACAAAATTCCAATCAGCTGACTTTAATGTTCCCACTTCCGTTGACCATGTATTTGGTATTTGTTTTGACCCATCAGGCATTATTGCTTCTATCCAAAAATAATTAACACTGTCTTCATCAAGCCCCTTAATAATAATCGAACTTTCTTCACCGGAGACTGTTGCAATTTCAGTATATTCAATTTCATCTTCAACAATATCGCCTTCAGACTCACTTTTATAAATAGTATAACTTTTCGCACCGTCAAGAGGCTCCCATTGTAATTCAACTGAATGAATTTTAATCTCTCCCGTAGTGAGTATTAACGGTTCTCTTTCATCAGATTCTGCACTATCGTCTTCATCTGTTATTTGACCGGCACGTTCAAGCATTATTCGTTTAAATAAACCAACCGGATCATTAGAAAATAGTATTCGATAATTATCTGAAACAATTTCCTGTGGAATGACACGACCATCAAGAATCTGATCATTCGGTTTTAACGATGAAATACTCATCCAATAAAACGGAAATGCAGAGATAACCGCACCAATGATAAGAATAAAATATAAAAGAAACTGCCCGACTGTTTTATTCATTGAATTTGGTTGGACCATATTTCTACTCCCTTAAAATGCGGCTTCATCGCCAAACGATTTATTTGAAAGAATCGAGAATCCGATAGTCAGCATGAAAAGAAGATACCCGGTTGCTGATGCCATACCGTATTCAAGATGACCGAAGTGCCGATACAGATAAAAAACAATTGTATCAACCGAACGGTACCCATATTGATTTAAAGGTCCGGCGACATTACTGAACATAAGAATAACATGATCAAAAACTTGCACCGTCCCGACAACACCTATTAATACCATAAAATATGTTGTCGGTTTTAACATCGGTAAGGTAATATTCCATGTCTTCTGCATCCATGTTGCACCGTCAATATTTGCTGACTCATACAATGTCGGCGAAATATTTTGTAATCCCGCAAGAAATAAGATTGCATCATACCCAAGATACTGCCATACCATAACCGCAGAAATACACCACAAAGCAATTTTCGGATTTGATAACCATGCTATCGGCTCAGCTCCCATCATAACAATAAGATGATTTAAAAATCCTTCCGCACTCGGATGATAGAGCTGTTTCCATATAATTGCAATAACCGCAATTGAGGTAATGTATGGAAGGAAAAACAATGCACGGAAAATATTCCTGAATTTAATATTTGAATTCAAGGCAAGTGCTAATAATATTGAAATGATCGTCCCGAAAAACACATTAAAAATCGTTATTGTCAAGGTATTCATTACCGCATTCCAAAACTTTGGATCAGTTAATATGGTAATATAATTACCGAGCATATTTCGATTATACGCAATAACTACAAGCTGCGATGTATTTACGCGTACAGCTTTAGGCGAAATACCATTTATCAATTCCCGCCAATCATCGCCTGAAATATTATTCGCCGCACAAAACAAACCGGTATCATCCTGAAGAATTGACTCATACTTAATCATAATTTTTTTATTAAACCCATCTCCATTTATTACAACCGGCGACGTAGCACTGATAAAAAACGGGGTAATGCTTTTAAAGGATTTCCCACTTGATGTATCAACTAAAAGCATCCCTTCTTTCGTCAAAGTTACCGTTCCATCAAAACCATTATGCGATTCTATTAATGGCGGAGTACCTTGAATAACCGCCCCTTCATGATCATTAATGATAACCACACCATCAGCATGAAGTGCAATTTTATTAACCGGGTTATCAATTATTTCTTGAGCTGTTCCTTTGTCTTCAACTTTCCGAATCATTGCAGGCAATATCGGTGAATTCCCGCCTTTCCATTGCTTAAAACTGAGAAACATTGAAAAGAAAAACGGAAACACCATGAGTAAAAGAAAAATGATAATAAACGGAGAAATAAATAGATAAGCGATATAATTTTTTTTCATTTCTTTAAATAAATTTTTACGCGTTGTAGCCATTAGCGTTCCCCTTCATCGTTTCTACGTACAAAGTATGGTAAATATTCATGCTCAGTAAACTCAGATAGTAATTCTTTTGCCTTCCTTGCATAGCGAAATAATATTTTCGGAACTTCTGATGAATCAATATTTTCATCGAGAGTAACATCAAGTGCTTCAATCAACACCTCATCCTCAATTCGATTATCAAGGATTAATTGCATTGGTTCACTTTTCTGAATTGCTGCATATAAAAGCGTCATGACTTTTTGTTTTCCAAAGAAATGATAAAAATTATATTCATCTGCATTATCGCTTTTTCGCGGAGGTAAAAACACTGCCGGATTTTTATAAAAACTACGAACCGGAGGAGGAGACCCAACCGCATGATAATATGCTTGAATATTCTTTGGGGTATATAATGATTTAATAAAATCCAAGGCTTCTTTTTTATACTTGCAGGCTTTTGTTATCGATACACATGAACCGCCTAAGACATTCATAGGGTTGCCCGGTTTTGCTACCGGATTATTTGCAATTCTATATTTGCCTACCTGATTAGCACCAACTGACTGGCATAAATCCTGTCGCCACCATGGTCCTGCTGAATGAATAAGAATACGTCCTGATTTCAATTCGGGGATAATATCTCCATGTTCAGGATTCCATACCGTTGCAATTTCTTTTTCAAGCAGTTCTCGCATAAATAATACCGATGCTACACTGTTTGGTTCATGAAATGCCGGTTTCGTATAATCAGCACTAAAAACATGTCCGCCGGAGGGTGCTAAAAATGTTTGTTCCCATGCATACACACCTCCCTTTTCAATTGAGATTAAATACGGGTGTGAACCATCTTCAAATTTAAACTCTTCATCCGTTGCAATAATCTCACCGACTTTAATAAACTCATCCCATGTTTTCGGAAAACTTTTAAGACCGGCTTTTGCAATTGCTTTTGATACGATATCATACCGATAAAACATAACATTAAAATCAATATCAATCGGGACTCCGTATTGATGCCCCTGATAATTATAAACATTCCATGCAGCATCAATAAATTTCTTACGAAATGCCGGATCAACATCATTTTCAATGCTATGCAATCCCTTAATATTAATTAATGTTCCGAGGAAATGGGGGTCCATAATCGCAATATCAGGAATATTTATACCGGAATTAATTGCTAAAAGCAGCTTTTCCGACATTTCTTCCCATGTTAGTGAAAGCACTTCAATTTTAATACCGGGATGTTTCGCCTGATAATCACGTGCCATATCTGATAATGCAGCAGCAGTCCAAGAAAACGCCCAAAGTTTTAATGTAATAACATCATCGCTTTCAGCATCAACATCATCCTCTTGAGTATTTACCTCTTCAGATGACATTGTTTCGCTTTTTTTACCGGAAGAACATCCAATAATGAAAACCGATAAACTAATGATGAAAACAATTAATAATAACCGATATACTTTATTTTTCATTGCTAATCAAACTTCCTACGGGAAAGTATTATTGTAAATAAACTCTCAGTTATTTCTGACTTAAAACCCGCATATATTAAGGCAGAAAATTACTCTTATTTATACCAATTTTAACATACAAATGCAAGTACATAAATTATTTTATTCTATGAAAAAACTACCGGCAAGCAACCATGAAGCATTAGCATCAATGGTCGGTTCATTCGTTGCCCATGATCCGAAAACATCTTTATAACATTTTTCAGGTGCAATACCGGCTGCCCATAAACCGACAAGGGTCAAATCACCACCAGCACCACCTTTGTCATATGAACCATTCGGACCTTCACCAATATGCCCTGGTACACTATACCCTAATAGTATAGTAAACTCAGCATGCTGATGCTTTATCGGCTTATCACCTATTCCGGTATAATAACACTGCCCTAAGGGATTTACCCCGAATAAATAATTAATACCATCAAGTGCCGCATCGGTATATTTTTTATCGCCGAAAATACGACCGGCAATTGCGAGGTACGCCGTACGCGACATCATCAACGACATTGAGCCCCAATAGTATCCGAGCGAGCCCGGTTCAGAACGACTTTCATTTACACACGTGTTCCGGTATCCTTCACTTTCAACTGCTGATAAAAGATAATCACATTCAAGCTTCATTTGACCTTTATAATTTCGTAATACACCTGAATCCTGATCAGCCGGGTCAAGTAATAAATACCCGAACATTCCTGCTAAGAAAAAATCACCCCAACTTAGATCATGAATAGTTTTACTTTGATCAGCATCCATACCATACATATCATCCCATATATCACCATTGGAGTCTTTCCAATGTGATTTCACATATGAATGATATTGAGCGGAACGCGTTGCAGAATACAATTCAACTGCTGCGTAAAGACGATTCCCGGTATCATATCCGTAACTTTCACCAAAACCATAAGGACCGCCTTCACAGTTCGGTGGATTTAAAAACCCGGGGCGATCACTACCGGTTTCATCAGCACTCGGTAATTGCTTCGGATTTCGCTGCAAATATGACCATGCTTTTTCAGCGGCATCAAGACACTGCTGTGCAAATTCTTTATCATATTTATCATAGACCGTATATGCCTGTGCCATAACACCGGCAAATGCAGCTGTTGCGGCAGTACTTGAAGGGAAAAGGAAGCGCGCTGATGAATCTTCAACCGGCCAACCGGTAACATACTTCGGCGAGGTTAGCTTATGACTGACGTCTCCGCCTTCAAACTGCATGGTCAGCATCCATTCAAGTTCCCAGCGTACTTCATCTAAAAGATCAGGAACCCTGTTTCCACTTTCCGGAATACGGGATTCTTTATCAAAAAATTTATCGGGATTAAACTGATAGGCAAAAAGCATCATCGAGACAGAAGCAGCTCCCGGCGGGATGTATTTTCCGTAATCACCGGCGTCATACCATCCGCCAACACTTTTTATTTTCTTTTTACCTTCTATTTCATAACATTCTGCGGCAACTGTTTTAAATCCGCAATCCCAAAGATACCCATCATCAAGATGACCAGCTTCATAATCTACACCGCTTATTTGTTTATCATGCACCGCTGTCCCTGAGCGCTGTAAATAAAATGTTCGTGCGGTTAATATCACCGGCTCACGGAACAAATCACTACCGATTTCAAATGGAAATGATTTTTCTTCAACCCCTTCAACTTCAATCGTGTATTCCCCCCGCTCATCAAAGTCTGAAAAATCGCCCTGCCAGACCCAATCGCCTGCATCAATATCAATACCTTTATAGATCATTTCACCGCGATAAACATCACGATTGCCTTTTAAAATATAAAACCGTAATGATTCTGGAGCATCAGGAGCCCCCCAATCAGATTCAAGTAATTTTTCGGAATAACGATAATTGGGAAGTGGAATAGAATAAACCACTGTTTTTCGCGCACCGATTAGATAACCGATCTGATTAACTTTAACTGGCGGAATGTATTCTTCTTCTTTTACAACTCTTCCGAGTAATGCAATATTATCAATCCAAAACTCACCTGCCGTATCAGATTCAAATGAAATATTTATACTGACTATTTGTGATAAATCAAGAATAGTCGTTCCACCCTTGCCAACCCATTCAGCTTTAACAAATGAATCCCAGTCAGCAATAACATTATGCCACCCGCGCGTATCTTCAGTAGTTGTTGTATATCGGAATTCAAATGGCGTTTGACCACGACTATCTGATTTTGTTTGTGTGGAGTCATTCATTATGCATGAAAAGACAATAAGGACACCCGGTTTGTTTGCTTTCATCCAAAAGGACATTCCTTTTGTTTGAGACCAATCCTGTGCACCGCCCAATTCATGAACTAATTCACCATAGCCGCCGCTTTGAATTGAATACGTAACATGCATTGATGCAAATGACGCCCCCCCATCCATTCTTTTCGGATAGTCTTCCATATCTAATGAATTAATAATAGAAGTCTTTGACATTACATCTTCATCAGCATCACTGATCGGAAACCACATATCCGCTAAAGTTACTTCTTCAGCTTCATAGAGCTCATCCCAATTATCAATATAGGTTAGTTTACTTTTGTTAATAAATGCTCGCCCGTATCGTTCTCCGAATAACCCTGCTTTTTCAACGGTAACACAGGAGAGTATTGTTAATACAAGAATACTTGAAAGTAAACATAGTAAGCGAAATAATTTCACGTCATTTCCTCCGTACGAGCATTGCAATGCTCATATTCATTATCTTTCAATCCACCGACAGGATGAATGAGGGCATTAATAATCCCATCCGTCATCACCGCCACGATCATCATAATTATCATTGTAAGAGTCATTATCACGACGATTATAATTGTCATTATCATTTTTACGATCATCATCATAATAATCATCGGACTCCGCTTCATCAGTTCCCCAGTCATCATCACTTTCATCTGCATTATTAAGCATTGAATATGCTGATTCAAAATACACTTTTTTACCTTGTGATACTTTCATGAGATTTACATCATCAATAATCAAAGAGCCGCGGGTCCCTTCAGCAAGAACAAATTCAATTTTGAGTACTTGTGATGCATCAAATCTGTTTGCCCCGCCATCACCAACCCATGATGATTTTTCAAATGCTTTAAATGGAACAACAACTTTAACAAAGTCATCGGCAGTATCTATCGGTAAATCAATACTGATTTCATAGGGAGTCATTCCCCGAGAATCAGGATTATCCTGACTGGGATCACTAATGTATATTGTTGGAATAACACTCTGCGCATCACCAAATGTTTTAACAGAAAAGCTTATGCCTTGAAAATCACTCCAATTTTTTAAACCTAATTCTTTACCAAACCCTGCATATTTTTCAACATCAAAAGAAACGTTAAGCGCCGTATCTCCTGAAACGATATCAGCTTTTTCTAACAATAAGTTGCACTTCGTATCAGGACCGGTATCCATAAAAACATACCATTTATCCTGAAGCGTTGCATCATCATTATATCCGGTATCAAAGTTATCAATAACGCTTCCCGCATCTGCACTTGTTGCTTCTACAGCTGCTGACTCGCCCGCCGGCATTCCCGGAACAGCACCTTCCCCGGGGATTACAGTAAACCGAAATATACAGCCGGTTAACACAACCGCAGTAAAAATAACAATAGTTAATAAAAGATATCGAACTTTCACAAGACCCTCCTGTGTATTTTCCATTATAAAACGATATCCAGATAAATCTGAATATAATTATCAGGCATCCAATTAGTATGCTGGCGATAATCACCTCTTGCAACATCACCAATATTCCCCCCTATTGCACCACCGGAACCCGGCACCCAATACGGTTTATTACCTCGTACGCCGCTTAACAAACTTCCCGTCGTTGTTTTTCGTGCCTGTAAGCGAATACTCATACGCGGTGAAAACTGAAACGGCACTTCAAAAAAGTAAACATTCATATGATTTTCATCAGATATAAGCAAGTTTTCCTGATAGCGATAATTCATCCATAATGCCAATTTACCGCGTAATACTTTAGATAATGGAAGAACACGGCAACCTACTTCATTAAAAAACTCATGCCATGCAAGCTCCATGTTTTCCTCGGCCTGATTCCACCCGACGGTATCTTCAAATCGAATACCCTGTAAAAAATGTGTAATCCATGTCGAACGAAATCGAATCGTTGTCGGATCAACCTTCCGTGTATCAATAACTCGTGTTGCTAATGATAAAACATTATCAATCTCGAGATATTCCCGTTTCGGTATTAATGTTAAAGATGAGACAAGACCATAAGAATTGCCGAATGGATTTCTCCCCTCAGCATCAAACATATAATATCGATCTTGTGCCCACGTATTTTCTTCTTTCCATCGTTCAAAATATGTAATATTCGGCGGCGGACCTTTATAATCACTCCCGCGCCATGGATTAATATTATTACGTAACCCCGCTGATTGATAATCAGGACCGATATAATAGTATTCAACGCCAAATTGCACCGGTGATACAGTATTCACATACTCCGCAATTAAATTACCGGCAACATCAATAGTTTCAATTGGAATATATTCTAAGGCACTTCCTTCAATGACTTGTTTATTTGCATTTGAATCAAATGATGATACAGCAAAGGTTGATTCCTGACAAACATTAATCGATCCGGTTAAATTAATATCATTAAGACCGGAAGCTTTATACATCCCGCCCTCAATACCATACATAAAAAACTCACCGGTATATAAATGGTCATCAGAAAGGTTGGATTCAAATGGACGCTGCTGCCCATAAATCATACGTAAAATCGCACGATACGATACCCCTATAAATGGCTGTATTTGTCCGCCGACAATATAATTTTGATTAATATCATATCCGGCAACAACTGTTGCTAAAGCATGTGATTCTACTTCTCGAATTAATTCAAACCCTGAATACATATATGCACCCATAGCCATAAACGGAGACCAATTTATCCACAAACTTCCAAATGAAAGAGAATTAAAGAAAGGAATCACCGGACTATTTATTCGTACACTCGGATCACTGATTCTATAATACCCTTTATTGCCGACATCCTGATTTGGAGAAATCGGTTTTGAGAAAAGTAAAGCAGAATCATAACCCCCACGCGATAAGTTTTCATTAGTCGCATAATATCCCGAAATGGCATACTTTGAAACTCCCATGTTAAATGAAATTGTTGAATACTTTCCTAATTTAAATTCAGGATTTATAAGCACCCACTGATAAATATTCCAATCGCCATTTTCACCGCCGCCAAGGTATGCATCAAGAACCGGATCATAATAAAACTCTGTTCGTAAATGCACCGCGGGCGCCATTGGATGATTCAAAAAATCCATCCACTGTATGCCAACGCCTTTGATTATTTTCAATTCATCAAGATACATTGTCCCGCGGGAAGGCAACCGAACCATCTGCTCGGCATTTTCTATATTTATTGAAACTGAAGTAATTGTCTTCAGATCAATATCGCTCTGTACTGCATTAAACGGAACGATAACTTCAACCCATTCATTATTAAATAATACTTCAGAGTTCCGATATACCCACACACTCCCCCAGACATCTCGCATTTCAATGATAAAAATACCACCGCGACCATTACCGCGTACCATAATCGAGATTGCATCGGCTTCTAAAAAGTTTTGCTGCCCAAGTTCAAACTCAACAGATATTCCATTCATTTCATCAGCAGCATTCAGTATTTCATAATCAACCTTCATACAACGGTTATATTCAGAATCCCATTTCACTCCGCTTGCTTCACAATAACTACCGTTTCCAAAATATGCATTATCGAAGTTTTCCTGATTAAAATCTTCAATAACTTTGATTACCGTATATTCTTTCGCAAGAGCACCGGCAGCAATGAGCAAGACACCGATAATTATTATTAATAGTTTTGTTAACTTCATTCCATGCTCCTAAAAGTGTGTCGACATTTCAAAAGCGCTGCTGCCCGGAATATCAGCGCCGAATTGATACGCATAATGGAGTTCCCATGAGAGTAAATTGAATCCGCCGCCTATACTGTAAAACGTGCCTGCCGATTCTTCACCGCCGGCACGATGATAACCGCCGCGTACGGCAATTTTATTTTTAAACGGACGCCATTCAACACCGGTTGATACTGTCTTACTATCTAAATCATAAGCAGCTGAAAGCATTGCTTGATTATTATACGTCGCTGAAATTCCAGGTTTAATAATCATCGTTGTAAATCCGTCTTTGGTTAAACCGGGAACTTGACGATACTTAATATCAGTTCCGAATTTAACCAGTGTATTGATATCTTTTACATAATAAACAGCAAGCCCTCCGAAATCAACACCAAGCCCGTTATAAATATCCAATGCATCGCCATCAGCATAGGTTATTTTACAATATTTCAATCCGGTTCCGATACGAAAACGCAAAGCATCTGTTCCCATAATACCGATACCCCATGAAAGCCCGGTAACTTCTTCATTATATGGCCGAACCTGCCCAAACCGATAATAACTGCCGGCAAGCACTCCTAATTTATACAAGGGTTTCACATAAGATACATAATATGAAGACAATGATGCAAGATTGAACTGATTATAATACGCAAACATAAACTCTGTTCTCAGTATCGTTGCTAATCCGGCAGGATTATGATAGGGCGCAGTTGCATCATCAGCAACAGCCACATACGCATTAGCAAGACCAATAGCACGACCGCCGATTCCGCGCGATTCAAATGCGGCATATAAACTGCCCGCCATTATCATAAGCACACATAAGATTAGAATAATATTTCTCATAATCGCGCTCCCTACTTTATTACAAAAACCGTTAATTTTTTCGATGTGAAACCAAAGAGCGGGGTATCTTCTTCGGCGATTACTTCAATAACATACATTCCCGGTTTAAGATTAAGTTTATCCCGTTTCGCTGCTTCCCAGACAATAACCCCTGATGTTGTTGTTGTCTCACCAAGAGAGGATATAACACCACCACTAACGGATCGAAGTTTTACATTAAATTTTATTTCATCAACCGGAAGCGGGCCAACAACTTGCGGTTCTATATACATATCCTGACCGTCACCCTGTGAAAGAACAACCGGCGAAACAAACACATCGCGAATTTCAAAACTATCCCGTTTATCAGGAAACCAGCCATCTGCATATTCATCAAGTGTTAAAAAGTTTACGTCATCAATATATACTTCAAGTGGTCCATAATTACCGACCCCGCCTTGAACTTCAAATGCAACTTCATTTACATATTTCCAATCGTTCTCTCCCACACCGGCGAGTATTTTATCGCCAAGATGAGCAAGTACATCATTCGCGAAATAACCGGGAACCGTAAAGCGATCCAGCGGGATCACTACCCATTGCCAGCGCTCATAGTCCTCAGCTTTAATGGGTATTGTATATGCCCATGGTTCAACATCATCAGCAGTATGTGCCGGATCGTTCATATAATTCGTTGAATAGCGCGAATATATATCACCAAATTTTACAATAATTTGATTTATTGAACCGGTTACTTTAAGATAAAACCCAATCGCATGATAATCTGAAATATCGGTAAACATAACCCCTTGATCAGAATCACCGAATTCGCCGCCAAGTGCTACACAAGGATCTGCCTGATCCAACCCCCGCAAACCGGAATTACGTAAGTCGCCGTATATTTTCATACAACAATCAGAGCCATGCGCACCATGTAATTCAACCGGAATATCATTTAATTCAGGCACCGGAATAACGATTGAATATGCATCTCTTTTTGCAGGAGGCAATGTTGCACGAATACTTTCATCACGATCATCAATAGTAAACCAATGACCACCGAACATATTTTGTGAGTTTCTATCCTCAAAATCATCAAGCAATTTATATGCAATCACTCTTCCGAGAGTAACACATAACACAAGAATACTGCATACTGCAATTTTATATAATTGTTTCGGTATCCGCATTACGGCGGCCTCCTTCTATACCTTTATTTTCCAAGCGTCGAATACACGGTGAACTGATACAGCTGTCCGAGATCACGATGTGACATTGCGCCGATATCAAAACCAACATATTTCAAATCAAACCCGGCACCAAAGGTCAGGGATTTATTCAAGGTATTATATCCAATACGAGCCATAAACATTTCATTATAGACATACTCAAACCCGGGTTTTATAAACGCCCCATTCGCTGATTCAGTCCCCACATCAATCATTGCATTAACTTTACTCAATGGTCCGAGCACGCCTTCATAATTACCCCCAACCGCAATAATCATCGGCAATTTATCAGTTGATTCACCCAGTGTTACGGAAGATCCGACATTTTGAACCGCCAGCCCGGCACGGGCCTGACCGGTAGTATAGGTAGCGCCGAGATCAGCACCAAAACCACTGCCGCTTACATCAGCAACTTTCCTGCTAATCATTTTTGGTGCAATACCAATTTCCAATCCCTTCATGATATGATGGGCATATCCAATTGAAATTGACATATCATTTTGACCATATGATTCAGTTGTACCATCAAGCATGATTACATCAAACGGCTTGACGGTAAACATATGCACATTTAAACCAATGGTCCCGGCAGTTGGCAAATGATAGCCGCCGAATACATCAATAATACTCGCGTCCATCACTCCGAGCCCGGTTCCTGAAATACCGAAGTGCTGAAAATTAATTTCATTTAATGTTGCCGGGTTTAATACCATAGCACTTGCATCATGACCGGATGCAACACCGGCACCGCCCAATGCCCAGTGACGAGCACTTGAAGGATATTTTAAAAACCCTGCACCGGACTGTGCTTCTGCAAATACACTTATGGTTATGAGTAGTATGGCTAAACCTATAATTAGTAACGTTTTCATCAGTTCCTCCGATTATCTGATTATTTTCTCTGTATACACTTTATCACCGACATGTATACGGACAATGTATACACCCGGATTAATTAACTCGCCATCATTATTTTTATAATCATATTCCACATATAAACTATTATCTGCCGGTATATAATACTCTTTCGTATATACCAGCTCACCGAATATTGAATAGACCTTCATTGTTGCCGGAATAGTATTTTTATGATTCGCCGCAGAAATAACAATAACACATGTTTCATTTTTCCCTGAAACATATCGCCCATTATAAGATCGTACTTTTATTGTTCCTTTTTCCGGCGCAATGTCATTCGGCACCGCACGAAGTGAATACGTACGAGTAACCGTTGCTGTACCGCCGCGATTATCAACTGCCATGATGGTTATCGGAAGTGTATTACTATAATCACGAACATACACAGCATTACTTAAAAAATTCGTTACATCTACAGTGAACTCATAGAAATACGGATCTCCATTAGGAAACAATGGGGATACAAATGAATGGGTATGATTAGTCAACCAGCCGTTATTAAGGATATTCGTTGACCCGTCTATGTTGTACCATTTACCGGTTGTATTGCCGATTCGATAATATGTATTATATAATCCTGAAAGACCATTTTCATCAGTAACACGCCATCGAACGGTAAAACGCCCGACCTGTGATGTTTTATCTGCCGGCGACACCGTGTCAATAATCGGAACTTCATTAAGCGAATATCCGATAAGCTGTATATCATCAATTTCATAATGATAAGAACCGCTGCCAATCGGATCAAAACCTATTGCCTGAATATCAGCACTATTAAAATCAAGATTATATCCTAACTCATTTTTATAATCATCATTGAGAACGAGTCCATCAAGCAACATTTCGTATTGTACCCATTCTGTAGTCAGATTAATCGGATCAATTCTATTATCAATAAAAGTCGGTCGATGATCAGGTGATGCACCTGCCGGTTTACTGTTTTCAAGAACAGCACGAATAGGACATGCTCCCGCACCAACTTTTCGTGCCCAAAAAGTTACTTTTTTATATTGTGACCAATTAGCATTATTCTGTGATGAAAAAATACCGCAATGATCAGCATCAGGATTTGCTCTGCTGCCGGTAACGACTGCATAATTTGTACTTCCCGGTACTGCACCAATGCCGTTTGTTATAGTAGGATTTATTACTGCACTGGCTTCCTGATACGTATCCCATGAATTCCCACTCACCGCATCCGCCCATGATGAATAGGTGTCCCACGTTTCAAAACCAACGCGCGGTATTGAATTTGTAAATTGATACGTGTTGGTAATACAATTCGTATACGTTCCGTCCCAGGCACGGATAGCAATTTTATTCTCACCGGAATGTAAATCTGAGGTATAAATTATTGCTGAAACATTATGAAGTGTACCGTACCCGCTGCCTGACGGATACCATGCCCCTCCGTTAACCTGAATTTGAGAACCCGCAACATCACTGCCTGAACGATCAATTAATGTATAACTAAGAACCAAACCGGAATTCAAGACCGTTCCATTAACCGGAGAAACATTTTTTATATACGGCGGAATATTCGTCGGGGTTTCAACAAACCACATAGCATCAATATCAAAACTAAATCGCGTATTTTGATTGGCAGGCTGCATTCCAATACTCAAAATATGTTCAGGGTCAAATACCAAACTTTGATTCTTATAATCAGGATTAATGACCATATTATTTAAATCATAAACATATTCCTGCCAATTCGTTGTTAATTGTATATTAATAAGGTCGGCATCATGAAACGGAGCATTATAACTATCACCATTAGAGGGGTTCTCAAGTGTTACTTGTATTGTAGTAACAGTAGCTGTGTTTGTTGAACGTGCAAAAAAATGAAACTGATAATAATTAGTTGCATTAAAAGCACTATTTTTAAACGCCCCACAGCATATTTCATTCGTGCCAATATAACGAGCATATTGATTGCTTTCAGCCGGATTTAATGTTTGAATTGAACCTGCAATCGTTGAAGCATTTTCTTGATACGTATCCCAATCACTACCGAAACCACTTTCCCAATTTTCATACATTACCGTTGCTTGTGCAAACAATGTAATCGTCATTATCATTACAAAACATAATACATAAAATATATTTTTCATAACACCGTACCTCTATCACATTAT
>Ga0256845_1000270_pt1 | contig 49408 bp, 19 predicted proteins | sample RiftiametaG_FD_189101 | JGI IMG/M metagenome (GOLD analysis project Ga0256845, IMG submission 189101) | Tube worm associated microbial communities from hydrothermal vent at the East Pacific Rise, Pacific Ocean - Riftia | ecosystem: Host-associated > Annelida > Integument > Unclassified ...
CCCGTGCTGGTATCTCCGGTGCTGAGAACGGTATCGTTGCCGAGCCCTGCGATGTAGTCGATGCCGCTGATTTGTCCACTTCCAGCTTCGATGACGATGTAGCCGATAGTTTCATCTACACGGGTGGCATTGGGGTCTTCTCCAACCTGTTTGCCAACGCTGAATTCATTGGCGCTAGGTGGCGACGTTTGTGTTGCCCCTTTGCACCAGAACTCCGACCAGGCGGCGTCATTGGCACTCATTACTTGACCGATGACGATCGGATTCGTGTAGGTGTTTTGATACGTCCGAGCCTCTGCTACCCAGCTGCCTTTTTTAGCCGTTACGGTGGAGGTGAATTTCACAGCTTCCATCTTTACGCCATCATTGGCAACGGTGTAAGTTCCTTGTTCAACGGCAACGAGGGAAACATCCATCGTTACAGGATCACTAGCACCATCGAGACGGTTTAAGCGAAGCTCTACGGAGCTGCCTGCGGCATTACGCACACGTACTGAGACTGGCGGGGCGCTGGAGTCTGTGATGTAAGGCGTAGCGATGAGAACGGGATTGATGTAGGCGTAGCCGAGATCGACTTGCGTCCATGAGGCACTACTCACATCACTCACTTTTGTTTTCACCAAGTTCAGGGGATTGGAGAGGGTTCGGAAGCTTTTTACTTCTCCCCATGATTCTCCAGATGAGTTCGTTGCATAGACTCCGTAATAATAAGTAGTCGATGGAGTTAGGTTACTGAAGGTCGTTTGACCATTCCCGTTAGGTTTGGTGCCTAGGCCTTTCTTTTTTTCCCACGCTTTATAATTTCTCCCAGCATTGACTTTACCGCAATAAATCTTAATCGATGTATCTGCGCCACCGTTGTCGCTCAAGATATAGCCAAGCTTTGCTGTGGTAAGTTGAATATTTTGTACATCCATGGTTTCCACCACAGCCTGAACGGGTAATACATTAAAGACCACGCGGCCAACTGAGGTATTTCCAAACTCGTCAACCACGGTGTAGGGGAAGGAATCCTTACCTACAAACCCTGCATTCGGAGTGTATTCAAGAACTGAGCCTGCTCCTGTAAGAAGACCTTGAGTAGGAGTTCCCCAGCTTTGGACGGCTAACACGCCTCCTTCTGGATCTGCGTCGTTGCCCGTAACGTCGTTCATATTAACCGTCGTTGCGGTATCGCGATTCATCGCATAAAGATCATTACCAGGGGAAGGCGCTCCGTCTCCTTGGGGGAAACCGGAAAATACCAGGTAGGACACTTCTTCCGTGGTGTGTGCACGTTCACTATCCCTCATTAGATCTTCATTAATTATCAGGGTGAGTTTGTTTGACAAGAGGGGTGATTGCCCGAACAACACTGGCCATCCGCCATCGGCGCCATCCATTGCTGCCGAACTGAGAGCCACGGAGCCAACACGCTGCACACCTGTAATTTCGTAGCTGTATCCATTGGCGGAGATTCCCATCACGGTATCCGAGCCTCGGTTCGCGGTGTAAGCAACATCGTGAATTCCTTGAATGAGGCCGTTGCCCGCCTCAATGACGATGTAGCCGACTGTTTCGTTAGATCTCGTGGTATCTGGATCTTCAGCCACATGCTTACCTACTTTGAGAACTGTCGCGCTAGGTGGATTACTCGTGGTATTCCCACAGCTCCAAAAGACAGACCATTTAGGATCATTGGCGGTCATTACCTGGCCTAATACAATGGGCTTAACATACGTATTCTGATAGCTTTTGGATTCTCCACTCCAGGATGTCTTATTATCAGTCACGATGGAGTCATACTTAACAGCCTCCATTTGGACGCCATTTTCTGCCAGTGTGTAAACGCCTTCCTCCACCACGGTCACTGAAACAGAAGCCGTGATATTGCCCGACTGACCATCGGCTCTATCCAACTTGATTTCGAAGGAGGTGGCACCGACATTGCGAAGGCGGGTGACGACGGGAACGCTAGTCTGATTACGGGAAATGGGGGTGGCGACCACCACTGGAGAGGTGAATCCAGCTTCGAGATTTACCAATTTCCATTCCGTGCTACTTACATCAGCTACTGAGATTGACGCAATCATCGGGCCGCGAGCGGTCTCCCGGACGGGTGAGGTTTCGAAGCTTCCGCCTTTAAGGTATTTTAGATTTTGCTCAGGAATAATCACGGCCTCTGTGCTTGGTTCTGTGGACTTTCTCCACTTGATTGAGAAACTAGCTTTCCAAGCCTTTTTTACATAAAGAAGCTCTACGTAATAGCGTTTACCCGCTTCCATCGAAATGGCATCAGACTCTGAGTCACGCGTAGCAATATTGATTTTATGAAGTGGTGAGTCGTCCGTGGAAAGCCAAAGTTCGCTAGCCCCAGCCGAGGAGTCTTTAAAGATATAATCGGCAGTTTCATCAGGGACAATCCATCCAGAAACTCTTATTCCTAGATTTTTAGCTCCTACTTCATACTTAAACGATTGAATGCGAGACCCCTTCGTGGGGGCCCCTGGGAAACTAATATCAGCGCGTAAATCATCGATCGTAACGATCTTACCTGAAATATTAGCATAAGAACTCATCCAAAGAGCTCCTGATTGAAAACTAGTTTGCATGGACAGAACCAGTGGGTTGCTACCGATCACTCCACCATCATAAGAAACCACACAATGATAACGTCCGGCATTTCCAGAAGAAACGTTGCCAATTTCTAACTCTGAGGTGGCGCCCTTACTAAAGTCAATAGGCTGGCCGTCTTTATACCACTCACTCACAAAGGGGCCGGGGCCTTCCACACACAATGGAAGCAAAGCGACACTTCCTGCAGATGCAGAGACCTCTGCGATTTGATTGATGATTTTCACCTCATCCTTGACCGCGAAAAACTGCTCTCCAATTTTTACCATCTCACTGGAACCTGGGGTTTTCCATTGTATTAACACTGGTGGTTTGTTCCCGATAAGCACCTCGTAGTAAATGGGCACACCTGCCTGCAGATGCACGGTGGCTCCATCCTTTCTTAATTTATTACATACTTGAAATAATCCAGAGGAGTCCGGATCAACCCCAGTGGGATTGATTTTCATCCATCCATTTGTAAGGCGTGAGCGATCAAGTCTGAAGGTGTAATCTCCCGTAGTGGGTGGGATCAGTATCCCAGAAACCCTAGAGCTACCACTGACCCTTTTTCCATGATATGGGATAAGATTAACGCCGCTTAAACGCCCAGCCCGCATAGAAAGAGTAACTGTCGGCTTCTCAGGATCTACATTATTAATGTTGCTCACCCTCTCGTAGTAACGAATATTAACAATTCCTTTGACATATCCAGGCACCGTTACGGTATCGACAACCACATGGATTGGCTCAGTCAGAGTGAAACTTCCCGTTGTAACCTGAAGTGAAATATCATATTCACCATCCTGCGGAAAGGTAATGGTAGTTTGCGCTGAGGCAGGAGAAGAAAATACGGGAGTTCCAGGGCCAGATGAGGCGACCCACTGGGCGGTGTAAGCAGAGGCAGGAAGAGATGCCCCTTTGTAGTCCGTGATATCAGGAGCAAACTGCACGGTGAGGCTCTTCGCATCATATAGCCTAGAGTCACCGAGTTTACGGGGAATCCCCATTCCCGGCACTTTAAAGTCTGCGTAAATCTGATCGGTTGAAGGTTTAGGAAAACAACTAAAACCACCAGAGCCCACTGCATGAGCCATACCGATGTTGATAATACCAGCCGTGTGGAACCCAATATTTCGGTCCCCATTGTTGGAGTTGATGTTGTTTCCGAGATAAGTAATCCCTCCCTCACCTTCTCCATGGCGATGAAATTGAAACATGGTCTGCTGGTATTCCGAGTGATACGCCCGCTCCTGAGGACTCATGAATGTCATTAAAAGCTGCTGCGCGAGAAAAGTCCCCGCCGACATGTTGTAGGTTTCATGCACCCGCCCCCAGTCATTGACTGTGAAGTTCCACGCGCGATCAAATGCCTCACGATCCGTGGTGCTGAGTGTGTCAGCCCCATATAACGATCCCCCTACCAGAGCACCCGTATTACGGAATGCCACTCTGGTTTTATCTCCACCAGAGCGGTAAGCGATTTGGCCGGCGGCTGTCATCGCCTTGGCCATTTCATGCCAGCATTTTTGAAATTTATCATCGTTGACGGTAGCTCCTGCCTCGTTGAGCATTCCAAAAGTCATTAGAGCCATAGCGTTAATGGCATTAAATCCCTTGGCTCCATAAGAACCAGTCACGCCTACATCTGTCATTACCCCACGATCCGCATACTTCTGCCCAAACTGATCTTGCCCCTTCCAGTCAATCACTCGGTTAGCGAGAAGATCCGCCGAGCGTTGCACCACGGCATCCAGCGAGGTGTCTCCCGTTTTTTTACGATATTCGGCAAGAAACATCAGTGTTGGCATTAAGTGCCAAGCACGGGTTCCTACGTTTTCACTGGCATTAAAATTAGGATTAGGGGATCCATCAGGAAGTTTTTTTTCCAATGGCTCAAAGACCTCCGCATTCATTTTTTGCGCCACCACACCGGCGTAATGATCAAGGGCTAAGCGATAGGGCTTTGCGCCTGTTGTATCATTCCAATGTGGATCACCAAGAAGAATCAACGCCTGGTAGGCCGTGCTATAAAAAAGTTTATTATTGTTTCTAATCGACTTGTAGCAGACATTAACAGCTTCCTCATACATCGCTTGGAACTTGGGGCTTCCATAGGCATAGGCTGGGCCGAATGCCCCCGCTTTGCCTAACTGAAGTATCACATCTACTCTCCCGACGCCTGAACGAACCAGCGTCACAGGCAGCTTTCCATCCCCTCGCTCAGCACGTTCAATCGCTTGGGCAAACTCCCGGTAAATGCCATCCCAGTTGTTTCCAGCTGATTTAGTAAAGGTCTTTCCCTCTACTCCCACTACTCGATCTTCCAAGCGAACACCCGCTTGATCAGCGGGGCTTCCCGGAGCCACTCTCGCCACCCGTAATGCCCGAGGCCCTGACCAGCTTTTTTCCAAAAAATAAATCCCTGTGGGCCCCAGCGACCAACGTTCAAAATTTCCGCCTCCCTTAAAGGGTAAATCACCAGATTGTGTTCCCACTTCAGCGCGGATATTACCCATAGCCGAGAGTAGAACACAGAACAAGGAAACCCACTGCAATAATAAGTGGTCTTTCAGTTTGTTATAAAAGGGCGCAGGACGACCAGATGAATCTGATCGATTATAGTTAGTTGTGTTAGTTTTCATTTTTGTTGTTTTTGTTTCATTACTCTATTCAATAATGCCCTTAAACGTTAAGGGCTATTCTCAGTGGCTTCATTAAAATTTACGGGAATACCTGCGGCTTTGGCTAGGTGCGCTATTTTTTGGGGGATACTATCTCCTACCCATACTCTTCTCCGTCCTGACTCACCCTCCATGACTATGTGAAAGCGACTTTCTCCATCTCCCACAAATTCGGTGGAGATCGTGTAGCTTGTTTCTCCAGTCTTTGGTTCAAATTTTCGTCTGAGTTGTTTGGCTGCTAAAAACACCTCACCCCTATCCTCACCCATTACTCTTTTAATCTCATCTAAGATGGTCAACTCTGGGATAGGCGCGTCATAGGGGACACCTGGGATGACCATTGTTACTACGCCTTGAGCATCTTGAGAGACATGGAGATTAGCCGCCTCATGATCTTCAGCTTCCGCACATGCCCGTTCCCAAATTTCATTAAGCTTGTATTGCTCATCTGAGGTAATTTTCAGCAACTCAAGCGAGGCGTCATCCTTTGAAAAAAGCTCGCCCGCTGGGGTCTTAACTCCACCAAGGGCCATAAGAGAATCAAGTACTCCACTGGGCATGGAAATAACAAAATCCTGAGTGTCTTTAAACGATTGATCCGCCCCACTCTGCAATCGAGTTTGCGACGCTCCTCTGCGGCGCCCAGTCCGATAATGCCTCTGCGTGGCTCCTGAGGACTTCTTCCCCCATGATGATGATTGCTCCGATTTTTCGATGCTTGTTAGGGGGGACTCCTCAGCATCTGGGTTCCTATCAAAAACAACCCACCCCAGAAGAAGACCTCCACAAATACCGATGGCAGCTGTGGCTGATGGGAAAATCCAGTTATTCATTCTAAATGGTTTGTTATTAGTTAGTTGGCGATCTGATGGATGGGACGGAGGGATGAGAGGGCCTCTTTTTACTCATTTTCGCCTTGATCAGCGAGCGGGTGTGCGGTTTTTTTTTCTTGGAACGGGCAACGTTATCATCCTCGGAGGGTGTTTCAAGCTTCGTTTCTGCATGCTGAGGTTCTCCTGCTTTGAGCTGAAAAGTAATGGATCCTCTAACCCCTAGGAAATGTCCAATTCCCCAACCCACTGCGGCAGAACCTTCATCATCAATCACTTCTGGTGAGGCACTCACAATTAAGGCTCCCAAATCCTGTTTCATGGATATGATCGAGCCATCTCTCGAAGCCACAAGGAAGCCAGGCTTAAGTTCCTCCCCTTGGTATTTCCAGATATTTGGAAGCTCTCGGCCTTCCTCCTCTTCTCCTCCGTCTTTTTCACCCTCGCCAAAGGTAATGACCTCTGAGAGTAGTACCGTGACTGGTCCACCATTCGTTTCATAGGTTAGTTTGATCTCAAGGCTCTTTGCTGACTGATGCTCTTTCTCAAGACCTAACAGTAAAGATGCCACATGAATGAGCCGAGGCGGCACATCCGTAACAAGAAGAGACTCATGTGTTTTCCCCTGACGCATGACGAGGACATACTCAAGAGGAGTCCCCGTTTTCAGTGTGTTCACCTCCACTGGAAATGTCATTTTACGTTGTTTGGGATCGATAATGATTTCTCCCAATGCGACACAACCGTCTTTTAAGATTTTAATATTAGAATCTGACTTGGCCTTGTGCAGCTCATCTGACCCAGCGGCGGCATCTTGATTTTTACTGGAATGGGTGGGGTTCGCCGAGTGATAGACACCTGCGCTATCCACGCTCCCAGATTCACCCTTCTGCCGCTGGCTCATTTGCGCGCGCATCGTCTGACTGATGGGCGGAGGTGCTGCATGAGATGTCATATTCAGCGTGCAGATAAAAATACCCGCCGCAAAAAACCCCCTCCTCTGAAAAGAAGAAAGGGTATGAAGAGCCGACGCGCCATGCGCCGACTCCTTATTTATATCCAACAATAAACTCATCGTTTGGTCATTACTTTTATTTGAAGAGGATATAGGAAACTTGCTCCGTAGTATGTTTCCTTTCGCTGTCACCCAGCTTATCTTCATCTACGGCAATGGTGAGTGTGGTAGAGGTCAGTGGTGTTGCCCCGTAGAGCAGCGCCCATGAGCCATCTCCGCCATCCATTCCCGCTTGGCTTAGTGCCGCTGCGGATACGGTGGATAATCCAGTGATGGAGTATCCGTATCCCGTGCTGGTGTCTCCGGTGCCGAGCACGGTATCGTTGCCGAGTCCTGCGATGTAGTCGATGCCGCTGATTTGTCCACTTCCGGCTTCGATGACGATGTATCCGATGGTTTCATCTACACGGGTAGCATTGGGGTCAGAAGCGACGTGTTTGCCGACGCTAAATTCAGAGGCACTTGGCGGTGACGTTTGTGTTGCCCCTTTGCACCAGAACTCCGACCAGGCCGCGTCATTGGCACTCATTACTTGACCGATCACGATCGGATTCGTGTAGGTGTTTTGATACGTCCGAGCTTCTGCTATCCAGCTACCTTTTTTAGCGGTTACGGTGGAGGTGAATTTCACAGCTTCCATCTTCACGCCGTTGTTGGCAACGGTGTAAGTTCCTTGTTCAACGGCAACGAGGGAAACATCCATCGTTACAGGATCACTAGCACCATCGAGACGGTTTAAGCGAAGCTCTACCGAGCTGCCTGTGGCGTTACGCACACGCACTGAGACTGGCGGGGCGCTGGAGTTTGGAAGGTAAGGCGTAGCGATAACGACAGGGTTGATGTAAGCGTAGCCGAGATCGACTTGCGTCCATGAGGCGCTGCTGACATTGCTGACCTTGGTTTTCACTAAATTCAGGGGATTGGACGGGGTTTGGAAGCTTTTCACTTCTCCCCATGCCACACCACCTTTATTTGAAGCAGACGTTACGTAATAGTAGGTCGTTCCGGCGGTAAGGGCTTTTGCCTTACCCCATAATGAGCCAATGGATTTTACGCCGAACTGTAACCTATCATCCCAAGCGCTGGCATCTTGCCCACCATTACTTGTGCCGAAATGGATTGTCACACGGGTCTTGCCTCCTCCATTATCCACCAGATTGTAATAGAGTCTGGCATTGGTCTTTTTAATTGAGGTTGCATTACCTGTCTCAATGATCGATATTTCTGGGAGCACCGTGATGAAGACTTTTCCTTGGGTCGCATTACCAAATGCATCGGCAATCGTATAAGGAATGGCATCAAGACCCACGAAATCAGCATTCGGTGTGTAAACGAGATTTGAGTTTGTTCCACTGACTGTGCCGTTAGCTGGATTGCCTCTTCCGACCAGCGAAAGGGCATCCCCCTCAGGATCGTAGTCGGTAGCTACAATGGAGTTTAGGTTCACAGTCACAGATGTATTGCGCGTGACTTGGTAGTTTCCACCATTGCTAACAGGGGCTCTGTTGCCTTTGAGCACTCCGGAAAAGGCGAGGTAAGCCACCTCTTCACTGGTATGCGCACGTTCGCTATCTGCCATCTTATCTTCGTTGAAGAAGAGCTTCAGCGTATCTTGCAGCATCGGTGAAGTTCCGAACAACACGGGCCATCCGCCATCACCTCCATCCATACCGGCAGCACTCAGAGCAACTGCACCAATGCGGGGTAGGGCGGAAATAGGGTAGTTGTATCCTGAGGAGGATACACCATAAACGGTGTCAGTGCCGCGATCAGCAGTGTAGAAAACATCGTATTCTCCAGCAATAATACCGCTGCCGGCATCGATTACGATGTATCCGACGGTTTCATTAGATCGGGTTTTGTCCGAATCTTCTCCGACGTGTTTTCCAACTTTTAGTGCGGTAGCGCTCGGTGGGTTGGTGGGGGAGGAGCCACAGCTCCAGAACACTGACCAATCTGCATCGTTTGTCGTCATGACCTGACCGAGGACGATGGGTTTCGTGTAGCTATTTTGATAGGTTTTTGCTGTTCCTACCCACGATGTTTTATTATCGGTCCGTGAGGAATCATATTTCACAGCTTCCATCTTCACTCCATTATCGGCTAGCGTGTAAACACCTTCTTCAACAACGACTACGGAGACGGAGACGGAAACATTCCCACTCTGCCCATCGGTTCGGTCGATTTTGATTTCAAAGGAGTTCGCCGTGACGTTCCGAAGTCGGGTGACGACGGGGACACTATTGGCATCCCGAGCGATCGGTGTGGCAACAATAACCGGAGAGGTGAAGCCTGCATCCAGCGGCACTTGTTTCCATGTGGTGGTATTAACATCACCCACGGAGATCTGTGCTACTTTCGGGGCGGTCACATTTTCAAGCTTCCTTACGGGTGAATACTCCTTTACTCCTCCTACTAATGCCTCAAGCTGGGCGGCAGGTATTAATGTGGCAGCAGATGCGGCCTCGGTGGACTTTCTCCACTTTACACTGTAGGTGCCTCTGGAGTCTCTGTTTCGATAGATGAACTCGATATAGTAGCGCTTTCCAGCTTCCAGACTGATAGCTACAGATTCGGCATCCGTGCTAGCGACCTTCACCTTGCGAGATGGAGAATCATTTGTAGAGAGCCAGAGTTCACCCTCTCCACGAGCCGTGGCACTGAAGATGTAATCGGATGTTTCCGTGGGGGTGAGCCATGCGGTGGAGAGTATTCCTATTCTATTACTAATGTTTCCATTATAATTTAGCCCTCTCACAAACTTACTAATGGTGGGAGTGTTCGGGAAAGAGGGTGTGGCGAAACGTAGTTCATTAATGGTTGATGGCCTGATACCAGGATAAACGTTCGCCCATGAGCCTCCGCTTTTGAATGCAGTTGGGGTCTTCAGATCTATTGTTTCGCTACGAAGCACGCCGCCGGGATAGGTAATGACACAGTTGTAGTATCCTAGTTTAGCAGAGGATAGATTGCCGATTTCCAATTCGGGAGCTTCTCCCTTACTGTATCCTGCGCTTTGTCCATTTTTAAACCACTCACTCACAAAAGGCCCTGGACCTTCCACTGACATTGGGAAAACTGCCACGTCACCAAGATTAACAGAAACCTCATCGGGGTGATGAATGAGTTTGGTTTCGTTTTTCACATAAAAATAGCCCTTTGGAATCGTTGTGTAGTCCGATGCCCCGGGAGTTTTCCATCGCAAGGTGATTCCTGGTTTGGATGAAGTTTCCACTTCATAATACACAGGCACACCCGCTTCAAGACGTGTTGGATAAACGGATCCGTTATTTCTCACAAGGGTGAGACTTCCGGAGGGGTCCGTGCCATTCACATTGATTTGCATGCGCTTGTTCTTAGCACTAGGTGCGTTCGCGGCAAAGGAGTAGTCACCTGTCGTAGGTGGGATCAGAACGCCCGTAACCAAAGATGGCCCCTTCATTCCGGCACCATGATAGGGTGTCGATGCACTGACTTCGAGTCGTCTTGGTGAAACGGAATAGCCGACGGTTGGTTTTTCCCGATCCACTTGCAGGTATTGTCCTTTTTCGTAAACACGTAAGTTAACAAGCCCTTTGGTGTAGCCTGCGAGTTTTTGGCTATCCACGATGATGCGGATCGGCTCGGTGAGAACCGTGCTGCCTTTGGTGACTTCAAGCTGCACCATATAATCGCCGTCTTTGGGGAAGGTGATAGTCGTAGCGGCTTTAGTGGCATCAGTAAACGTAGGAGTTCCTGGACCCGAAATATTGGTCCATTGAGCCGTGTAAGAGGAGGTGGACAAAACGTCACCCTTGTAGTTGGTGATTTCGCAGCCGATGGGTTGGGTGAGCTTGTCTGTCTCTAGTAAGCGGGCATCCAGCTCGGGCCAAATCATATGCGGTGTTTTGAAGAAGTCCGCATAAATTTGGTCAACGGGACGTGCTGGGAAACATTGGAATTTACCCAGACCAATCGCCATGGCGACACCCGCATTAATAGGCGCAACATTTGTGGTTCCCACGGTGGTATCTCCTTGGTTATATGCGTCATTACCAAAATAAGCAATAGTGCCACCGTGTTCACGGCTTCCTTGCAATAGGACGCGGTGGTTATCCATCAGGAAGGCACGCTCCCTATTTCCAAAGAGAGGAAAAGACATGTATGTCTGCGTAAATGCTCCTGTGGGGAAATTGTAAGCTCGTTGCATTTCGATCCAGTTTTTGATCGATGCAATCCGGATCCTTTCAAACGCGATGCGATCGTTGGCATCTGGAATGGTATCCCGCCCGTAGAGCAAGCCACCGGTTACAAATCCCGCTCTGCGAAACCCTGGTCGGTTAGAATCAGCGCCACCCCTGCGGTAGCCAATCGCTCCCGTCTGGTTTTTCTCGGAACGAAACACCTCAATCATACATTTCTGAAATTTGACATCATTCACATCAGCCCCAGCCTCTTTGAGCATGGAAAAGGCGACCAGTGCCATCGAGTTAATCGTGTTAAACCCTTTTTCTCCATAAGAGCCAACCACTCCTGTATCTGTCATGACTCCTCGACGTGGGTATTTCTCCCCATCTTGAAGCCTGTTTTTCCAGTCGATCACGTTATTTGCCAGCATATCCGCCGCGCGCTGAACCGCTGGATCTAACGATGCATCACCAGACTTGAGGCGATACTCAGCGAGAAACATCATCGCCGGAATCAAATGCCAGTTTCTGGGACAGACCTCCCAATCTGGATTCTTTACCTTGGGGGTGCCGGGAAGGAAATTCTCCTTAGGCTCCAGCGGGCTGTTGTTGATGACTCTGACAACCTTGTCTCTATAATTTTGCAGAGAGAGTCCGTAAGGCTTGTCACCTGTGGTATCATTCCAATGGGGACTGGATAACAAAATCATCGCCATGTAGTTCGTGGTGTAGAAAATGCTGTTTGTGGTTGGTGTTACAGACCGAGCTGCCCTTGTGACAGCGCTTTCATAGAGATCCTGACATTTAGCACTTCCCAAAGGATAACCTGGACTGAAGGTTCTTCCGGGCACAAGCTGGAGTGTGGTCTCTACACTGCCTACTCCCGAGCGAAGAACGCTTACTGGTAATTTGCCATCACCACCCTCAGCACGGTCGATCGCTGCTGCAAACTCCTGATAAGGCCCCGTCCAGCCGCCCCGATGTTCATCGTGGAACTTTCCGCCAAATGTCCCGACGATTCGGTCTTCCACCTTAAAGCCCGCCGCAGCGGCCGGACTGCCCTCCAGAACCGTTGTGACTCTCAATACCCGTCTTCCACCAAAGGTGTAATTGACGCAATACAACCCCGTAGGCCCCATGGAGTTTTGCTCTCTCCCGCCAAGACCTGGTAGGCCTAACTCTTGATACCCTGTTAAGAAAGGTGCTGCTTGCACATAGGTCGGACTAGTAAAGGGGAGTATCATACCCGCAAGGACGGGTAGGGTGATGAGTCGATTGGGTTTGACTCTATTTGATTTGGCTCCGCGAAAAGCGAAGTGAAGATTCATTTTCATAGTTGTGTATTAGGTTAGTTTTTTGTGTGACGTTGTGAGATGCCCGCAAGAGCAGTTACCGTTCATGGTTATATGATTTGATCGATTGATGTTCAAGAAGTGGATCTTTGATCATCTTAGGATCAGATAATACATTATCAGGAAATTTGGGGCCTGTCCATGTCACCTTAGATAAAAAATGTGGCGTTTTAATAAATACAGAATTCCATCGGACTCAAGAAACTATGATAGGTGGTTATGGCCGCGCTCTGTGTAACGAAGCAGGGCAAGAATAAACATGGCGACAAAGCTCTCTGTGATCATCATCAGTAAGGGGAAGATGTTTCTCTTATGGGGAACCGAAGTCCATGACCATATTCCCGATGATACTGTTGGCTTGAGTGGTCAGGTGTTTACGATATTGCTCAATTTGGGAGTCATCTAACACGGAACTTAGCTCGGCCAATCTAATATTAATGTTTTGATTCGCTCCCTCGGTAGCCATTTTTTTAAGGGTGGTCGAGTCAGTCTTAGTGCCATTTTCTTTTATGGCTTTTCTCTGTTGATCAAGGATTTGCCCAATGCCAAATGTATCCGATACTACCTCGACGCCGTCGCCGCTACTTGTCATGGAGAAATATCCTCCGGTTTGGTCTGTTGGCTTATCAATGGTCTTTGTCGCCCGTTTATGGAGGATTTCATACACATTATCTTTCTGATCATCGTTGAGATCAAGTAGTTTATTGATGCCTGCTAGGTTTTGAAGTGCTTTGGAATCGATGGCGCTTTCTCTCTCTCGTTCTTTCAATGCCTCGTAGCGGATTTTTTGTTCATCGGTCATGATGTCTGCGAGTAATTGGTCCGCTAATTTTTTGCCATCCAAATCAAAAGATACTAACCCTTGTGTCGTATCTTCCTTCACAATATCTTTGATTTGAGCTTCTAAGAGTTCTTTGATATTCTGTTGTTGCGCTGCATTTAATTCCAGTTGGGATGAAAGTTTTGTAAGGCGAATGTCGAATTTTCCAACTTGATTATCAATGGCTTCCGATAGCCAGTTGTCTCGCGTCCGCCACCTGTTTTCATTCATCTGATGAAATATTTCTTTCTGCTCGTCGGCGGAAGGCATGCTTGAATTACCGCTGGAATAGGAGGTCTTTCCAGAAGGTGCTCCGGTTCTTACATCCCTTTTTGACCTGTTCTGTGGCGTTGATTTAGTGGCCACGGTTTGTCGGGAGTTTCGGACTTGTTGATTTTCTGAATCTTTTAGGTTCCCTTGGTATGATAATCGACCGGCCGCAAATCCGAGTCCCAAGCAAACAGCTCCAATCAGTAGGTAGTTTTTCATAAGGTTGTTTTATGTGAGTTCATATAATATAACGAGGTGGGATTATTTTTTTGTTTTTTAAAGTTTGTAGAATGAAAATTCACCTGTTTTTTGTGGCCTGGAAGTGAGGGTGTGGCCACAGAAAAGGGTATAAGGGAGGTGGGTGAAATACCTCAAATGTGCTTTTGTGTCAGATTTTGACCGGTGGTTGACATGGATTCGATTTTCTTTTGCTGTCGGGCTAGCTCCTCTGCTGTGTTTTGGAAATGGCACATTTTTTTTTGTAATGACATGGACGGGCTTGCTTGTATTTTGATAACCTCAAATTTCGTTACGCATACTTATCATCCCCAAGGATGATACACTCAAAAAAAATTTCCAGCAGTTTAAATATGAAATTATCCACATTATTCGGCGTTGTTTTTCTCAGTATTGCTTCCTTTGCGAGAGCTGCCCCTGTTGTTAATTGGGTTTCTGTCAGTGGCGACGCGGGATTCTCTAATGGAAGCGAATCAACTTCTTCACCTGTCAGCACAGATGCTGATGCTGACGTGATCGCTGCCAATATCAGCGCAGTCACCCTTGCTGATGGCGATTATCTTACCCTGACGGGATCGGTTTCAATCAACAATACTCTGGCGGGTAATCAATTTAGGATAGGTCTCTTCGATGGCCCTAATCCCGTCACTCTGGGGGTGAGTAACGGCTATTCCGGGATTTGGGCTGAAGCGGGAACCACCGCGACTGGCCGTGTGAAGATGACCCCTAATCCCAATACAAATCAGTTATATAAGAGCGCTGGCACGACTACGCTTGGCATCATGTCAAATCCGATGAATACTCCGGTCGCGAATACAACGATCAACTTTTCCCTGAGTATCACCCGAAATGGGGCGGATCTAAATATCGACGCAAGTTTTTCCGACGGCGCATCCTACAATTCAACGTTGAGTCTGACGAATCAAACTTCGACTCAATACACCTATGACAGTGTTGCCTTCCTCATGGGTGGCAGCCTTAATGCTACCCAAGCCACATTTTCAAATATCACCGTTACGACGGGTAATGTTGGCAGTAACGATAGCGATAATGATGGAATGAACGACACCTGGGAAACGGCTAACGGCCTGAATGTAGGTGTTGATGACTCGGGTCTAGACGCGGATGCCAATGGCGGACCTGATGGCCTTACTAATCTTCAAGAATTTCAGCTAGGTACAGATCCTCAGAAGGCAGACACTGATGGTGATGCGATCCTAGATGGGGCTGAGGTGGCGAATGGGACGGATCCTAACGATATCAATGATCCTGGTGGTCTTTTCGATAACCGCCTTTTCGGTATTGACTTCAACCGCGATGACCAGTTGGGTTCTCCTACGCAGTCGATGTGTCGTGTGATCTCTGGGTCCGCCGCCAATCAAGCCGCCAATCAAACCAGCTATACCAAAATTTTTGGCAGCCAGCAAATTACCGTTGCCCGTCCCGATGGGCAACCTTTCGAATTTCGAGGTGCCAATGGTGATGGCACCCGTGCCATCCCCGGTGGAGACGTTAGCCGCTCATTTATGGTTGCGGACTTCATAGGCACGCGGGGCGGACAAATTAATCTCACCCTGACAAACTTACCTGCTGGGGCTTATATTTTTCGCTCCTTCCATCTGGAGCCCTATAAAAACAGCGGATTCAGTTTCGCGCAGGGTTCCACAACCGTATCTGCTAATACCATCGAGGCTCACATTGGCGGCGTAACGAAGGGCAGCGTCCAACCCACCGCGCTGGGATCCAACGGACTGAACACCACATTTATCAATGACCTTCAAATTCCTACCATGTTCTTTTCCTTTATTCATGATGGCTCAGGCCCCTTGACTATTGAGCTACACGCACTTGATTCCAATGGCGCAGATACTTTTCTCTTCCTTAATGGTTTTGAAATTTTCACTCAGCCCACTCCATAACACGTCAAAATCTAACTCGGCCTCGTTCGAAAGTAAAAAACATTACTATGACTCATCGTTCCACATTTTCTTTAGGTATTTGCGCCCTCGCCGCCACCTTCCTTTACTCACTTCCGGCTACTGCCGCTCCTCCCAATGTCCTCTTTATAGCGGTTGATGACCTTCGCCCAGAGCTTCATTGCTACGGAGCTACCCACATGGTAACACCTAACATTGACAAGCTCGCTAGTCAGGGGCGTTTATTCCGCAATCACTACGCCTCTGTGCCCACTTGTGGAGCTTCGCGCTACGCTTTGATGACGGGGCTGCGCCCTACCCATTTAACTGATGATAATGAGCCTTTCAAGAAATACATGCCTTCCAGTGAACCAGCGACTCCTGAAAGCTGGGTTGACTTACTGCGCCGCAATGGATGGTACACCGTCTCGCTTGGCAAGCTCACCCATGAACCTGATGGTTACGAGTGGAATGGTGGCTACACCATTGGCCGCAGTTCCGCATCGCGCCCCGATATGCGCTTTTCTTGGAATGAAATTGTATTTGATCACAACAAATGGGGGGCCCAACGCTACCCGCTTTTCGCCTATTCGAATGGAATGGGCAGGGTGAAAAACCAGACCCCAGCCTATGAAGTGGGAATTGATGAAAATGGGAACTCGTTGCCTGACGATGCCTATCCCGACGGTTTGATGGCTCAAGCTGCGATCGAAAAACTTCGCGAGTTCAAAGACGATGGCACACGCTTTTGTCTAGCGGTTGGATTCTACAAGCCTCATCTCCCATTTAATGCGCCTAAAAAATACTGGGATCTTTATGATCCAAACGATCCCACATCGGTGCCTGGTCCTAGCCCAGCTAGCAAACCAACGGGGGCCAACTCAGCTACCACCACCAATTCAGGGGAAATTAGCTCTTATTCAAATCCGAGCAAAAGTGATCGGGATAAGCTCAGGCACGGCTACTTCGCCTGTGTTTCCTATGTGGATGCACAGATCGGCAAGGTTCTCGATGAGCTTGATGCCCTCGGACTTGCTGACGATACCATCGTGGTCCTCTGGGGTGACCACGGATGGTGTCTCGATGATTATGGTTTGATTGGTAAACATAAAGTGCTTGAGCGTTCGCTAGAATGCCCCCTCATCATTCGACCTCCTGCCAACCTCCGTTCAGAAACATTTGCTTCAGTGCCCGCCGAGGGGATAGTTTCAAGCGTTGATATTTATCCCACCATTGCTGAGATGTGTGGGGTCACTCCTCCGGCAGCGCCTGTTGGGGTATCCCTCGTTCCCATGATACGCAATCCCTTTGCCCCTGGGAAGGAATACGCATATTCAAGGTTCGGTAGTCTGACGGCTCTCCGCACGCTGGACTGGCGCCTGATCAAAACAGGTAGCGATCTTGATCTCTACGATCTCTCATCGTTCCGCTACGAAGTGAACGATGTCTCGACTAGCAACTCCTCCGTCGTTAATGACCTCAATTCAAAAATCGGAACGCAAGCTTCCCGGCTAGGTAATTCTACCTACTCTACTTGGAGAAATGGGAACCCTCTCCTCGCTGATCCTTCGGGAGATGCCGATAAAGATGGTTTTAGTAATGAGATCGAATACGGAGCTGGCACAGATGCCCTCAGTGCTACTTCTCAACCCAATCAATCCATCAGTATCGAGGACCTAAGCAGTCTCGGTTTTGGAACGCAAGAAGCGGTCTATAGCTACACGGCTTCGACTAGCCCGGACGATCTTACTTTACATCCATCCACCTCCTTAGATCTGCTCAACTGGGAATTTGCTCCTCTTGAGTTCCTCGATGCCGAGGATCTAGGTAACGGCACCACTCGCATTCGTTTTCGACTACCCAATGACAGTCAACCTCGCCATTTCTTTCGTTACGGAACATCCTCGAATTAGGGCAGACTCTGAGTTTCTTTAATGAAGCGATTCGTTGGGAAAAGGTCGCATGCTGGGGGAGTATTCAAAGCGGCGATACCTCGCCGCACTCCGAAAGTGTTTTGCCTGAATTCGTGACCTGTTTTTTATCGAAGAGCCTTGTAGATGGTGTCGGCAAGGATCTTTTGTCCTTCGGCATTTGGGTGGACTTTGTCGGGGAGTAATTTTGGGTGTTTGAGAAGCGGGGAGTAGGTGTCGATGACGGGGAGTTTCTCATCTTTTGCCACCTGACGGATCGCAGGTAATACGTCGCTTTTCCAAACTTCGTAGCGGCGAGCACGCTCCGGAGAGAATGGTGGGGGCGGTAGGCAGAGGTAAATTTTCGGGTGGCTTGGCAATTTGCGAAACTCGGCAATCATGAGTTTGTAATCGTGCATGAAGATTTTTTTTCCTACCCAATTGCCGTTGTCTTGGTTGGCGTCGTTGGTGCCGAGCATGATTGTTACGACGTCGGGTTGCCAGTCGGCAATTTTCTTGAGTTGTCCGCTACGCCAGTATGATCGGCGCAACTTTGTTTTATACATAGTTGTCCCACCAATACCGAAATTACGCACCGTCCACGATTCTCCCAACATCTTGTCGAGACGGAATGGATAAGCATTTTTTTTACGATCTTTCACCCGTGCGCCATAGGTGATGCTATCTCCGACGCAGGCGAGTTTTTTAGGTGTGGGCTTGGAAGGGTCACTTTCCCGGGCGACGGTTGATGGAGAAATGGCGAAAATGGATAGGGGAATTACCAAAGAGAGAATGGCAATGGTTCGATGCGGAATAGACATATTGGAAAAATTGAGTGGGCTCGTTATCTTAGCGGGTGCGGGGAAGCAGATTATCTTCTGAGAGGGTTATCCATTTTCCATGAGTATCTTTAATTTTCAAAGTGAGTGTGATTCCATCCTCTGCGATCGGTTCGTTGGGTTGTAAATAAATAACAAACCGAGACTCTCCAAGCGGAAGTGGCACCGCGATGTCCGGCAGGCTGTTGGCATTGGCATCCTGAACGATGACATCGCCTTGCAGATCGTATTTCCCATCTCCCTGGGCATCGACCATCACAAGGTTATTTTCAGCATCGTAAACTTCGATACGTGTGGGTTGAGACGAGAGAATTTGAAAATCGATGATGTCCTCGCCTTCTTCGCCTTCCGAGACGGTAGCGCGGCTTTGGAGAAGGTGATGAATGGGAATGCTGTAGTAGGGGTTGGCTTTGTATTGCCCAGCATCAACAATAGCTCTTTTGACCTCCCCTTGTTCCGGTGGCTGCACTTCCCAGGTGACGGTTTGGGATTTTCCTTCTTCAGTGTGGGGGGGGTGGGTGGGTGTCCACTTGATTTCCAAAATCCCTTTTTCGTTAGGCTGCTGAACAGCTGTCTGGAGATCCAGAAAAATAACACCTTCGCCCTCAATGAGAAGTTTGAGAGGCGCATTTGCTGAGTCGTTGCCACGAAGATCTACATTGAGAGTCGCTACGGAGCTTTCCGAGGAGTATTGGGATTTGACTGCGAGGCCGTGAAAGGTGATGGAGCCTTCCATAGGACGGGAGTTAGGGTTGGATACACTGAGGATGCCTCGTGCGGGGAACCCCACAAGCGCACTCACTATGGATTTTTTTGGCTGGAGATCCACCAGAAGGAGAGGCTCTTTTTTATGGGTGGCTTTTGGTAGATCCGCCGCGAGATTCGCTGTGGCCTGTTGGCGCAAATGAGGTGGGTAGGCTCGACCGTTGCGAAGGAGGTCTTTGGATATACGCAGCTGGTGTTTGGCGGTTTTTAGATTGCCTGCCATCGCTAAGAGACGGGCGTAGGTGATGTGTGCCTGCGGAAGCCGCGTGTAAACATCAAAACTCTCCAGCAGACGTATATACTCGGCGGCGGTTTTGAGAGCCTCCTGAATACGTCCTGCGCGGGTTAAAAAATCGATATACAGTCGGTAGTATTTGATTTCCTCCGGCTTATTTCCCTGCTTTCTGGCTGCATTAAGAAGTTGAATGAGGAGTTCCTCCACCTGATCCATCCGACCTGATGCCAACGAGTGCTTCACAAAAGAAGCGCGAACATCCGAACGATCTTCTTTTTCGAAAAGTTGATTCAGAAGTATCCAGGCCTCGTCCTTCCTTTCAAGGGAGAAGAGAGCATCTACACGGGTCACATCAACGCTGATTCGTTCATGGCGCGACATGTAAACATTTCCTTTCATGGTTTTCCTGATGGAGGAAAGCTCCTCCGGCATCTGTGGCGTGACTCGCCCTAACGCGATTTCACATTGAAGTCGCTTATGCTGTGATGTGGTGACGATGGAGCCGCCGTAAGGATTCATCCACGGGTATTCGATGACAAACTTGTATTGCTTGGCGGATTCCTCGTAGAACCCGAGCCAGCGGAAGGTGTCGGCAATCGCAATGGCTGCATTTCCGGCTTCAAAATCAATATCGTTGGCTCTACGAATTTTGTTATTAGGATGAGCGACAATGAACTCCATGAGGGCGTCATGCATGGCTCTGTTGTGTGTGATGGATTCTTTCCACAGGCCTGTAATCATCTCAATTTGTGCCAGTCTCGGGTAAATCCTCATGCTAATCTGATCTTTTGTCAGTTTGTATTTTCGGATTTCAGGAACGAGTGGGTAGGCTCGACCGAGGTCAGGAAGTTGGCTAAGATCAAAAACTTTGCCCATTCGCCGATTGATCTTCATTTGTTCATCGAGAATTTTACGAGCTTCTCCCATGCGTCCCATCAAGAAATAATCACTGATCAGGCAGGTGGAGACTCCATTGGCGTAGGTGTGCTTGCCTATCTCGTCCATGTAACTGTAAAGCCATCCAAAAATCGCTGCCGACCATTTAACATTATTACTTCCCGAACGGGTCTGCGCCTCTTTGTAGATGCGGCCGTAAAAATGGTAAATTTCCTTATGAGTGCAGTTTTCCCGAGCCATGAAGATTCTTGCCTTTTTGTCCAGTAAGGCAATGGCTGGCGGAATTCCCTTGGCATGATACACCTTGACGACTTCTTTGATCAATAGATCTGGGACACGGTTGCTTTTGTGCGCTGGATCCAGAGAGCCCAACGTAGCGGCATCGGAAACCGGGGCAGCACGAACCATTGAGGCAAACATAAAAATGGTAACATAGCAGATTTGGATGATTATTTTCATAACAAGAGGTCCTTTTTATGGGGAAAGGTGGGAGTTCGTTCCACGGAGGATGAATTGATAACTGAGTGGTTTGCCTTCCCGGACTTGATACTGAGTCAGCGGTTTGGCGCCCCAAGTATCGATGCCTGCTACACCATTAACACGACCGTCAACATTAAGGAACACTCGATTTCTCGGTGGCAGTTGATAGCTGTATTTATAGGTGTTAAGTTCTTTGCTGGTATGGCGCCGGATGGAGACCTCAACAGGGGCGTCCGCACTGGCGAGAATCTCAAGACCTCGCCCGTTTCCATTACTGAGAAATGCCTGCCGCACGCCGTGGATGTTACCACTTTCCTGGGGACGTGAGTAGTCGAAAAAGAGGCCATCGACGGTATTATTGTAGCGGCCAATGAGTTCGTAGTTACGATCCGAGTAAGTCTCGCGCGGCCCGTGACCATACCAAGAAAGCTGAGTGAGCGAGGGATCTACTTCCACCCGCAGCCCAATTCTAGGAAGAATTCCAACGGTTCGTTCTGATTTTTCTAACTTCAATGAACTTGGAGTGTAGCGCGTCTGAATCAGGATCTGCCCATCAGAATGCACATCAAATGACATCGCTAATAGGGCTCCCGTTTCCCCAAGATCACCCGTGACCTCGATACGATGACCCGCCTCTATTTTTTTATGGCTCATCTGGGGCTTAGAGATGGTTTGTATATTGTCCCACGGTGAGTTCCGCTCAATGTGGTAGCCCCGATCATTATCGGTGGTGCCACGCCAGAAATCGAGCAGCAACGGCCCGGCGAGCAGTTCCCCTTTCTCCGTTTTATAACTCACGAGAGTAGCGGTTTTTTTATCAAACTCAACAGAGAACCCATGGCCTGTTAGTATTAGTCGGTCAGAGGTTTCTTTGAGCGTTAGGGGAAGCTTCGTTGAGAAGGAGGGTGGCTTAGGCGTGTAGGCGATGCGGAAGCTATCCCACGCAATCCGGTGCCCTGCCTTCGCCCATGATGTTGGTTTACGTAATTCGCAGGTGATTTGAGCGCGGTATTCCACCCCCGCTTTATAGGTGGTGGGCTTGATAGGAAGTGTGAGTTTTTTTGTTTTTTGTGGCAGGATACGGAGATCCGGAAACGCGCCGGACTGGATAGTTTCCCCATCAGCCGTGAGTGCCCAGCGGAGTAAATAGGAGTCATCGAGTGCCTTAAAAAAGTTACGATTATGAATAGTAATGGTGCCGCTTTTCGCATCGATGACCTGAGTGTCAAATGGTTGTTGGACATACTTAAAGGCGTAGGCGCCGGGGTGCGCTGTGTTATCAGCGCTCACAATACCATTCATGCAGAAATTACCTGGATTGAGGTGCCCACGGCGGTTTTCCCAATAGCCGCCATAGGCAAAGAAATGTCCCCCAGCGGGACGATGGTCGATTACCTTGACCGGTTTACGAAAATTAAGCGCGACCACGGGCTTAGCTGAAGCTATTTCAGCTGGCGTGTATATCCCTTCGAGTAATTGCGCATTGAGTAAGGTCGGCGCGCTGGTTTCAAGTCGCTCGGGAACGAGAGCGGTGCCAACGGCGGGGCCAAAAGCAACATAGCCTTTCCATTTCTTCTTAAATTTCGCCTTGAGCGCTAAGGTTTTTATTTTTTTTGCATCGGTAAAGAAAGTCACCTCTGTATTATTCACGGCCACGGTGATAGTGTGCTCTTTGCCATCGAAAAAAGAATCCGGCAGCGGGGCGATCAGTTTATTTCGATTCCTGCCAAAGTTTTGAAAGACAAGTGCATTTTTCTCCATAAAGACAGCGCCCTTCGTGCTGTCTCTTCCGAAGAGCGGAAAAAACGCGAGTTCGTCATCGCTTTTGGGAGCGGTGCGCAGTGTCATGTGAAGCGTCCATGGTGTTGGAATGTCAGGTTCACTACCGTGGCAAAAATAAAGAATCCCGCGCAGTCCGTTTTTAGTGATTTGGGAGCCTTCGACCAGGAGGTCATCAGCATCAACGCCGGGCATTGTAATCCATGAACGCTCGGGGACAGGAAGCCGGATACCTTGATCTTTCCAGTCCCAGGCAAAGGCGCCTTGCACGTTGTTTTCCTCCCAGAAAGTTGTCCAGTATTCTTTCATATTACCGGAGGAGTTCCCCATGGCGTGGGCGTATTCGCTCATGATCATCATGAGGTTGGTTGGCTTTTTTGCAAAGACAGCAAGCTCCCAAGATCGTTTGTAGAAGGTTGAGTTATAGTCGGTGAAGGTGCTGTCTTTATGATGGCGCTGATAACAAACGGGTCGGGGATCGCGGGATTTTGTCCAGGTGTAGTTCGTGTCGTGCGCACCGTGCCTCCCCGATTCATTTCCAAGCGACCAACTAATGACCGAAGTGAAATTTTTATCGCGTTCGACCATCCGCTGCATACGATCCAAATGAGTGGCGTCAAAAATGGCCATCTTGGGAATCCCTTGGTGGCCGTGCCCTTCAATGTTCGCTTCATTATTAACATAAAGACCATACTCATCACAAAGCGCATAAAACTCTGGCACATTCGGATAGTGGCTGGTGCGGACGGCATTGAAATTCAGCTGTTTCATCTGAATCACATCCTGACGCATCTCCTCCAAAGTGCAGTAGTGGCCATGGGTATCGGAATGTTCATGTCGGTTCACTCCGGCGATGACAACAGGCTTACCATTGATGAGCTGACGGTTATTTTTCATCTCCGACCAGCGGAAGCCAAACTTCCAGGGAATCACCTCAACAAGCTTACCTTTGGAATTGTAGTGGGAGATCAGCAGTTGATAAAGGTTGGGCGTTTCGGCACTCCAGAGCTTGGGTGATTTGACGGGTTTTTTGAAAGTTGCTATACCTTGGGTGATCGTTGATTTTTCAGCGAGGATCTGTTGTCCGTCTTGATCGAAAACAATGATTTGCACACTTCCTTTGTCGGGTTTTTCGAAAGTACAGGTGAGCTCCAGCGTGGCATCGGTGTAGGTGGCATCCAGTGGAGTTTGGAGGGAGAAATCACTGAGTCGTTCGCCGGCGGGTTGGGAAATCAGCTCGACATCGCGGAAAATGCCGCTGAGTCGCCACATGTCCTGATCCTCTAACCATGCGCCGGTGGAGAATCGGATCACCTCGACGGCCAAATCGTTTTTCCCCTTCACAAGAAACGGAGTAATATCAAACTCCGCAGGCGTGCGTGAGCCCTCGCTGTATCCGACTTCCTTCCCGTTGAGCCAAAGAGTAAACGCGGAATCCACTCCTGCAAAGTGGATGAGAATACGGCGTCCCTTCCAATTTTCGGGCACAGAAAAAGATCGTTTATAACTGCCTACGGGATTAAATGACTGATCGATATAGGGCGGACTGCTGTTAAAGGGGAAAAAGCTGTTATTGTAGATAGGAATACCAAACCCTGCCATCTGCCAATTGAGCGGCACTGCGATCGAGTGCCAATTCGACGTATCGAAGTTGGGTTTATAAAACTCCTTGGGACGAAACTCCGGCGTCGTGCTGTAGTGAAACTTCCAAGTGCCATTAAGCGATTTCCGAAACGGGGCGTCGGCACGCTTTAATACCCCACCCAGCTTAGCACTCGCCACATCAGGATAAGCGATAAAATGAGCCCGTGGAGCTAAACGGTTTATTTGGATGATTTCAGGATCGTTCCAATAGGGGCGGCTGTTATCAGCGGGGGAGGTGGCAAGGGAAAGCCAAAAAATCAGTATAAACTGCAGCACAAAAACGGATAAGGAGGTCTGGGGTGTCTTCACCCATTTGGGTGTGTGTCGGTTTTTTGTTTTTGATGACTTCATATTTATTATCCCTTCTATTTTTATAGAGGTAATTGAGGTGATTTTTCTGCTAATAAGGGTCTCTATTTATCTCAGGGACTCTTACTTTTTGACGGTTGGTTTTCCCAATTCTTTACAGATGCTTTCTATCATGGGCACGCCCGCGTATTTTTCAGCTAATTTCTCCGCAGCTTTGGTTATCTTTGGTGTGATGTGAGCGAATACCGACCCACCTGATTCACCAAATGGACTGTAATAACGAGAGGAAAAATCGTCAATATCCTTCAATGCTTCGACATACTTGAGGCAGTTTGGATCTGCGGCGAGTTCCGTCCGAATTCCCGCGAGAATTTTTGCGTTTGAGCCAGTGATTTCATAGTCTTCTTCAAGAAAGACACACCAGGAATACGCACGATAGGGGGACTTCACCTTCAATTTTTGAATATGACGAATGATGGACGTCTCATAGTCAAGCCGTTCCTCGGCAATACCTGGGGCCTTAGCCCGCTTTGCCAGATAACGACCGTTGAGCCAGATCATGCCCTCACGGTATCGCCACTCTGGAGCACCCCGGTGTCCTCCCTTATGAAAGCGGACCACAGCATTTTTCTTTCCAGCGACATCCACGGCATGGGCTGAGAGATATCGATTATGATCGGTAGTTGCAGCGAGGATATAATAGAGGGCTCCTTTCAGTTTGGTGCCGTCTGGAATGTAACCAATTGTCGGGATTCCTCCCGCTACTTTCATCGTAGCTGTGTTATAAAACGTCTGCGCACCCCCGCCAGAATTTCCTACAAAATAAATCCGCTTTTTGTCTATCGGCAACGTCTTTAATAGATGTTCCACATCTTTTTTAGCAAACTTGTAATTATCTTCCAGCTCATTATTGTTCTGGGACTGCATACTCGCGGCAACGATCCATCCATTAAGCTCAGCACCTTTGATGTAAACGTTGAGATTTTTTTTTCTAGCACCGCCCGGGCCGTTATGGTGGAGTAGCGGGGCTTTACGCCCTTGGCGAAGGCTTTTGGGGATGTAAAGAAAGTATGACACTCCCCCCCCTACATCAACAGGTCCTACCACTTTGCCAACTTCGTATGGCAGTCCATCGGTAACGAGGGGGATGCCGCTATCCTTGAGTTCTCCCTCATCATGGGTTACTGAATCGGTATCGGGTTTTTTATAAAACTCTTTGATGAACGCCTGGTCTTCAGCAATGAACTTCACCAGAGGAACCATGATTGTTTTACCATTTTTGAGTTTCATCTGAACCTTGCCTTCTTTGATTTGAAGAATGGAAGCTTCAATTTTAGTGCCCGCCGTGGATCTCCAAATTCTCGTTTCCGTAGGTTCCGCCGAGATAGAAGTTGTCAGAAAACAGAGCGCAATGATAGATGCTGTTACGGATTGGACGGATGGGGTAATTGGATCTAACATTTGTGTTTGACTGCGTGTTTGTTTAGAGACAGGATTAACAAGATTTACAGGATTTTTTTTAATCATAACTTCGTAATGAGTCCGAAGGATTCGTTCAATTCTGTTAATCCTGCCAAAAAATATGAATGAATCTCCCTAGCTTGATCCCCTGGGGGTCAGGGTGATCTGTGATGGGTTATTTTATTGTTTTGGGCATGGTGGGACTCATGTCTTCCACTCCATATTTCTCGGCCCGACGCTGTAGAACCATCATGATGGAAAAGACATTTTTCACTTTAGACGCCGGCTCCATAAACCAGTCGTCGAACTCATGGAAATACTTTCCAAACATCACAAAGCCACCACCACCTTTATTTTTTTTGCGGCTTTTTCCTCCTAAATTGCCATCGGTGTGGTAGGAGAATGTCTGGGTTTTTGGGTCGTAGCAGAGGAGGAGATAGGCGCGGATGTATCTGCGTAATTCTTCTTCTGGGAATTTGTAGCGTCCGGATTCATAAAAGCGCCGAAGCATATTTAGCGTGGCTCCACCGTGGCCGTAGTCTTCGGCGGGAGGCGCGGGTTTATCGTAGCGGTATGGCCAGGTCCAGACGAGTCCTTTTGGGTGTTTCACCGGCACCACACGGCTTCTGATATTATCAATCCCGGACTGCACCATTTTATCGTAATACTTCACACGTTCCGGATGCACGCCGAAGATTTCCATTGCCGAAGCTGCTTCCGGGAGGGCTGCGATGGAGAGATACCATCGGTTGTAGGCCATGACGGGACTCGGCTCTTTGCCGACGTCGGGGTATTCGAAAATGAAGGAATTTTTATTCAGTCGGTAGGGCACCATGTGGGATACCGCGGTGTAGAGGATGTCGAGGTAGCTAACGGCTCTTTCTTTGTAGGTTTTACCGAGTTTGTTAGGGTCGCCATCAGGCATTATTTTGTCCCATAGTTCCTTGTTTTCCGCGACCCGTAGGCAGAATGCCGATGACGGCTGCAGGAGCGATGCCTGGGCGGTGTCGCATTGGGTGATGAGTTCTTCTTTTTCGTTATAAAAGCAACGTCGCATGTGGGGGAAGATACCGGGCATTTTTACAAACCGTTCGACGGTTCCCAGTCCTCCGTTATCCATAGTTGCGGCGAGGACACCTTCGGACTTTAATCCTACCAGTAGAATTCTTTCGGCAATCTGCGCAGCGTGGTCGAGAAACCAGATGTCGCCGGTGAGACGGTAGAAGTTCGCGCAGGCACCCCATTTTTCGAACGAAAAAACGTTGCTGTTTTGCATATTGCTATGTGGGTAGCCGCAGGTTTGGTAGTATTTTTTGACCGAGTCAATTTCCTTTTTGGTAAGTTTTCCCGCTGACGGAACTGCTTCGATGAGCTTTGTTGCAATTGCGATTCTTGCGTTGGAATCATCCCAGGTTTGACGTTGTGCCAAGTTTTCAGGCACCCAGGGGGCGAGTCGGAGCGGGGGGAGTTTTTTAAGTTTTTGATTGAGGGTTCCGTGTTGGAATGAGGTGATCGTGGCGTAGGGTTTGAATCCTTTGGCATTGTGGCACAGTCCGAAGGGGGCTTTTTCGGGCAGTGTGGGATCGGTGTAAGCTCCCTGACCGTGGGCGTAGGCACCTGTGACTCGCCAGAAAATCTTATTTTTGGTGTCGTTTTTTCCCCGAAGGATCAACACACTCACCGGTCTGCCGAGGTAGGGTAACGGTCCGTTCGGCCACTCGGCACCTTGGCCGATGACCATTCGTAAATAGGCTTTACCACGCTCGGGGACGAGGATGGTTTTGAGTTCCCATTCGGTTGGGCCTGTCCGAAATAAGAGAGGCATTGATTGCCGCTCTTCGGCGTAATTTCCAATATCGATCCGTGTATTACCTATGGCGATGCCCGTGAAGGCTCCGGCGGCGGGGACGATGGTGACGGCAACACATTCGCCGGGGCGTAAGGATCGACCTGCGGCAAAAAAATTGCCATTACCTGAGAGGATGGCGGTGCCATCGTTTCGTTCGATCTTACCTTTCTTTTGTTGATCGGCTGCGGTGAACCCAGCATCTCGGCCGTAATCAATTCCCTCGAAGCGATAGGTTGTTTTTGATTCTTTTTGGAAATTATCGACGGTGAGTGGATTACCTGAGCTGGGGGATATTTGATAATGGGGGATGGCACCCTCTTTTTCGGGGTCTTTCCATTGAGCTTGAGTCTGGGGGACAGATACACAGAGAAAGGCTCCGGCCAAGATAGAGGATAGGGCGGATTTTTGCTGGATGAGGGGCATTGTTTTGTTGCGCGGGGGCGTTGTATTTATACCTTGTTGGCTGATTATTCAGAATCTATTTCAGAATGACCTCGAAGGTGGTTTCGTAGCCTCCAATTTTGATTTTGGCCTTGGATTTCTTTTTGTTGGTTTTGACCCGTAGGGTGATAGCGTCGCCAGGTTTGACTTGGCCTCCTTTGCTGGTCCATGGGCCGGAGTAGATGCGGTATTGGCCACCACGGATCGAGATCGGATAGCTGGCGGTGCTACCATTGATCATTACGACATTGGACGAGACATAAGTGCCTTTTTCTGCTTTTTTGATGGTTTTGAATTTGACGGGTTCAGGTGCGGGATCTTTTTCCTGGATCGTTCCGAGGTCGGTGGTTGCTGTGTCGTCAAAGATTTTTGCCTCGTCAACTTTGGATGATCTTCCGTAGGTGAGTTTGGCATCGGCCCAGAGGACTTTTGGGCTGGTGTTGATTTTGCGGGTGGCGAGTAGTCGGATAGACTGCACGCCTTCCAGCGGCACGGTGACCACTTCATCTTTTTCCAGATTTTCCTTTTTACAGAACTCCACGCCATCGAGGAAAATGCTGTAAGTTGCTTGCCCCTTCATGGCGACGAGGGTGGCGGAGAACTCCTTGTATAGCCCACCGAGGCTGTAAACCACCTGAAGCGGTGCCTGACCGGAGACGGCATGGGTGTAGGGTTTGCCATTGGTTTCGATGGTTTTGAAATACGTCGGGCCGGAGCGGTAGTTCCAGCGTGAGCCTTTCGATTGCATAAAGCGCCATGAGAGATCGGTCAGCCAGACGGAATTTTTTTCGGCGAGTGGTTTGCTCGCTTTGAACGCCGGAAGTTGGGCGGGGAGAAATACATCTTTGGCGGGCTTGACGCAAGTGACGGTTGCATTCCCGGATTTTAGCTCGGGTGAGGTGGCGATGACTTTGAGTTTGCCGGTGGAATAGTGGGAGCGCACCAGCACCACTGCTTTGCCATTGCGGATGACGGCGGGGTTGGTTCCTACAATGGTTCCTTTTCCTTCGACGTTAAAATAAACCTCGCTGGAAAGTCCTTCAACGGCGGTGCCTTTGGCGTCGACGATGGTGGCTACGATGCGTGTGAGGTCGCTGCCGTCGGCAATGATATTTTGACTATCTGCTTCGACTTTAACCGCGATGGGAAGTCCGGGACGACGCCAGATGAACTCGGCGGATGGTTTGCCATCGATGAGAGCAACGGCTTTTAGGGCGATGACATTTTCGGCCACATCAAACTCAAATGGCGGGTGGTGGAGAGCTAGTCCGGTCAGCGGTGATTTTTTTCCTACCGACTTGAATCCGCTTCCTGTGTCTTCAAAGAGTTCTACCTGATCGCCATTGCTGAACACACAGGCCTTTCCTTTTTGATAGTTGATGACGTAGGCCATCGGTTTTTTTGCCAGTTCGGACTGGAACCAGTAGTAGCTGTGTTTAGGAATGCGGGTGAGATCGGAAACTCCGTGCCAGACCATGCCACGTTCATTGATGTTGTGGAACGTGTTGTAGTCGAACATACACCAGACCGCCATACCGGCGTTGTCGGTTTTTAAGTAGGAGGCATTGACGTGTTCCCAGTGGCGTTTTGCCAGTTCCCATTCGCCGTCGGTGCCATCGGGCATCAGCAGGCCCCGACCTCGGGGGTAGGTGTGACCGGTGTGTTCGATGCTGAGTGCGCCGTCGCCACTGATCGTGCCGTGCCTGAAATCCATGGGCGTTTTGGGTAGCTTGGCTCCGATGGGACGGTTGTCTTCTTCTTCACAAATTTCGCCGAGGTTTTTGTTGAATCGTGAATGGTTGATGCAGGCGTTCCAGACGATGATTGACGGGTGATTGCGGTCGCGACGGATCATCGAGCGGAAGGATGCGTAGAGGTTTTGCAACCAGGCGTCGCCATTATCACGCATCCAGGTTGGGCCTTCTTCGAGAAGCATCAGTCCGAGCTCATCGCAGGCGTCTAAAAAGTCGGGGTCGTGGGGGTAGTGGGAAAGTCGGACCCAGTTCATACCGCAGTTTTTAATGATTTCTGCATCGCGACGGTGGAGTGAGTTAGGCACGGCATTTCCGATAAACGGCCACGACTGGTGACGGTTGGAGCCCTGGAGTTTGACATGTTTGCCATTGATGAAAAATCCTTTATCGGTGGTGAACTCAATGCTACGCACACCAAATCGGGTGCTGACGATATCCATGGTTTTGCCCTGGGCAACCACGGCGGATTCCGCTGTGTAGAGGGTGGGGGAGTCTGGACTCCAGAGTTTCAGTCCTTTGATATCCTTAAAATCTTGGATCAAAGTGGCGGTGCCTCCGGCTGGGATTTCCAGTTTGTTTTTCTGAGTGGTCACTGATTTTCCTTCGGCGTCGTTCAGGCGGGTTTCGACGGTGACCTGGCTTGCTTGTTTGAGGTCGTTTTTAACGGTTGTGGCAATCTTGACGGAAGAGGCTGCCTCGGAAACTTTTGGAAATGTTATCCTGACTCCGGCATCGCGGGCTTCCCATGGGAAGTTGACGTAAACCTTACTTGTGCTGACGAGGGAAACATCGCGGTAGAGACCACCAAAGAGAATGAAGTCTTTCGACATATTTTTTCCATCGGGAGGGGTGAGTTCATTGGTGCGATTATCTACTTTGATGGCAATGACATTGTTGCCGGCTTTGAGTGCGGCGGTGACATTGAAGTGAAATGAATCGTATCCGGAAACCTCGTATTTTCCGATATGCTGGTCGTTTACCCAGAGTTCGAGGTTTTGCATGGCACCTTGAAATTTGAGAAAATAATTCCGGTCGGAGTCTTTTTTCGGGAGTGTGAGCGATTTCCGGTAGTAGCCTACGTAGCGGTGGAAGGTTGATTGCCTGTTGTTGTCGTTGCAGTCGTCAAGATCTAGGGAAACTTCCTTGAGGGTGTGGGGGAGTGCCACATCTTCCCATGAAGTGTCGTTAAATGTAGAGGACTCAAATTTATCGCCAGGGTCACCTTGGTGGAATTTCCATGCCGGGTTGATATTGATTTCACTGCGGTTGGCAGCGAATGCACTGACGGTTGCAAAAATTCCTGTGATCCCAGCAATGAGAGGGATGGTGTAATGATTCATGATCATGATGGCTATTATTATTTGATGATTGTTAGGTGCTATTGAAGTTTTCCCGAAAGGGTGGTTTTAATCCCTTTGACGACGGTTGTTTTTCCACGGTAGTTCACTGTGATGGATTTCCCCTGCGGTGGGGAGATCGTGACCTCGGTGAGTTGGTTATTATTCCATGTGAGATCGACGGTGCTGCCGCCACGGGCGTGGAGTCCTTGGATACTGCCACTGGGCCAGGCGGATGGCAGGGCGGGGAGGATGTCGAGGATGTAGTGACCGGCCTCATCGCGGCGATGGCTTTGGAGTAACATTTCGGCGACGCCAGCGGTGTATCCGAAGTTGCCATCGATCTGAAAAGGTGGATGGGCATCGAGGAGGTTATTATAAAGTCCTGAGCGCGCGCGTTTGCCTGGGACTTCGGCTGGCTTGAAGAGGTTACTGAGAATTTTGTAAGCATGATCGCCATCTCCGAGTCTTGCCCAGAAATTAATTTTCCATCCCATCGACCATCCCGTAGCGGCATCGCCCCGGCGTTCGAGGGTTTTGCGAGCGGCTTTAAAAAGAGCGGGGGTTTTTTGTTGAGTGATTTGATCGGATGGGTGGAGGGCGTAGAGGTGGGAGACGTGGCGGTGGTGTGGATCTTTTTCTTCGTAGTCTTTTGGCCACTCCTGGAGTTGGCCATGTTTGCCAATTTGATAGGGGAGTATTTTTGTAAGTTTATTTTCGAGTTCCTTGCGGAGTTCGGGGTCTGTATTGAGGAGTTTGGATGCCTCGATTGTGCGTGCGAATAACTCGCGAATGATGGCGAGATCCATGGTTGGGCCATCGGTGATGGAGACTATTTTTCCATCTTCGGTGATGTATTTGTTTTCGGGGGATGTGGAGATGGGAGTGACGAGGTATCCCTCGGCATTGGGGGTGAGCCAATCCGCGTAGAACTCGGCGGCTCCTTTCATGATGGGGTAGGCGGTGTCTTTGAGAAATACAGCGTCGGCGGTGAATGCGTAGCGTTCCCAGAGGTGGCTACAGAGCCATCCGCTCCCCATCGGCCACGGGAACCAACAGCTCAACCCATCAGTCGGGCTGGTTTCGCGCCAGATCGAGGTGTTGTGGTGCATCGTCCATCCACGCTGGATGCCATACATTTTTTTTGCGGTGCGTTGGCCATTTCCAACGGCTTCACTGATCAGTGAGAATAGGGGTTGGTGACATTCGCTGAGTCCGGTGACCTCGGCGGGCCAGTAGTTCATTTGGAGGTTGATGTTAGTGGTGTAGCTACTGCCCCAGGGCGGGATGACTTTATTGCTCCAGATTCCCTGAAGGTTCGCGGGTTGAGTGCCGGAGCGTGAACTTGAAATTAATAGGTAACGACCGTATTGAAAGACCAAAGCGGCGAAGGCGGGGTCATCGGCATGTTTTGCGAGTCGGACGTTGGTGGGAAGTGAGGCATGCGGGCTGGCGGCTCCGAGTGTAAGTTGGCAGGTGTTGAAGAGTGTCTGGTAATCGGAGACGTGGACAATTTTTCTGTCATCAAACTTGGCTTGGGCGATGGGTTCGAAAATTTTGTCTAGGATGTCGGCTGGTTTTTTCCCTTCGCGGCTCGGGCTTTTATCGAATCCATTAAACGATGTGGCAACGGATACTGCAAGGGTGACATGGCTCGCCCCACTGACCTCTAATTTTTCTGGGGACTGGTTGACCTTTCCGTCGGTATTGAATATTCGAACACGGGATTCAAAAAATGTCCCACGACCTTCATGATCATCGGCGTAGAGGACTCCATTTTTTTTATCGGGGATTCGGAGGCTACCATCGGGGTTGCAGAGTTCGGGGTAATTGGCGGGGTTACTAATGCCGCCGGGCAGGAGATTTTTTAGATCGCGGCGGTAGAGGAAGGCCGGAGCCTGGCCACCCAGTCGGATTTCGCGTATACCGTCATGGGCGGGGATCGGCTGGGCTGTCGGGTGGGGGGATGTGAAGGTGGCTGAAAAATCCAATGCCTTCGAGCCATCGGTGCTTAATCGGATATAGATAACCTTATCCGGGTGACTTGCGAAGGTTTCACGGGTGAAGGTGGTGCCGTTTTGGCGGTAAGTTACCTTGTGAACTGCTGTGGTGAGATTGAGAGAGCGTTCGTAATCGCTGACTTTGCCTTCGGTGTTGAATGTGAAAATAAGATCGCCGACGGGTTGGTAAGCTTGCCCTAGTTTGCCGACGCCTTTGGTATTGATTAGATCGTTGGCTTCGGCATTTTTTCCGTCACGGATGAGTTGGGCCACCTCTTTGGCGATTTCTTGGTAGTGGGGAGGGGAGTCGAGCAGAGACGATGGCTCACCGCTCCAGAAGGTGTCCTCATTGAGGCTGATGATGTTTTTGTCCGTGTTGCCATAGATCATGGCACCTAGGCTACCGTTGCCGATAGGGAGGGCTTCGTTCCAGGTGGTTGCCGGGTGGTTGTAGCGGAGTGTGAGGTCGGCGGGTGCAGCGGCCGTGGCTGAAATCGCCGTCGAGGAGGTCAGTATTACAGAAAGTCCAGCAAGCCGTGGGAGGGTATATTTTGTCATCAGTCAGATATGAGTTTGGTAGATAGATCACATGATACGGGACTCCATCGACAATGATTTCAATAAATTATCCTGAAGTTGATAGCTGTAGGCGAAATCTGAGATAAAAAGTGAAAGTGTTCATATTTGGTCATTTAGAATTCAGGGCGTTTTTACGGTATGCACGACTTCATTGACCGCCCGATAGGTGAGACGTTTACCTTTGCTAAAAAAGAAAATGTAGGAGCGGCTGCGGTCATCGTAGGGCCAACGAGTGTCAGCAAGCGCCCGTATTTTTTTTCCATATTTGTAAAAAAGCTGCACCTCATAATAAGGCAGATTTTTTTGCGGAGTGGGGTTAGCGATGACTATTTTATAGGGCGGCACTTTAAATGTGTTTTTCCCTAGTTTGCCGACAACTGGCAGTTTACTCAGGTTAAAAAAGCAAATCTGACCTTTCCGAAAAGCCGGATCGTCAAGACGTACAATTCGACAGAGGTATTTTTGTTGTTGTTTATTAGGGATAAGCAGGAGCAGGAAACTTCGCCCTGCTTGAGGAAGCTTTGCCTGAGCCACGATCCGTCCTATCTTTTCCTCCCCTTGTGGTAATAGGGAAAGGAAGATATTGCGTTGTTTCACTAGGACTGGTTTACTCAAATTTCCTGTGGGTATAAATAAAGACGGGTTCTTATTTTCGGGATCCTGTTTAGCACTGCCAGAATGGATCACTACCTCCTTCGCCCCATCGAGTAGATCAACGGCAAGTAAACGCACTGAGATGCTTTTTTTCTTTAGGGATGAAGAGCCTCTTGAGGCGTTTTTTTGTGCGAGAAGGGAGGGCGTAAGGACAAGGGAACAAGTGAGGACGGATAGGAGAAGTAGGCTATTCATGTTTAGAGGATGTGAGTCATCGGGTTAAACTTCGTTCTGCGCTAACCAACGAAAGCTGGTGATGACAAAGCGGCGACCGAAAAGTTTATTGGTATTGCTTAAGAGGGCTGCCGGAAGTTTCCATGCTTCATCAGATGGATCAAGGTATTTCGGAGTACGTTGGACAAGAGCCTCACACCATGCTCGAGCAATGACATGAGTTCCGTCCTTCGAACGAACCTCCCCGTAGGCGCGAATGCGGAAGGTATCACTGCGTGGAGTGAGCAGCGGCCCGATAGAGGTGAGCAGATCAGCCTGCTTCACGTAGCCAGGAATACCCACGGACGAGGCTCCGGCCTCGGCCTCCGGAAAGGCGAGTCCAGCGGTTGAGGCATCCGCCTCGGTGATAGCCCTACTTCCCTCAACGTAGGCTTTATTGATGGGTTCCGAGGAGCCTGAGCTATTTGTATCATCCAGAGCCGCTTGAAGTGCGCCACTCTTGGCAATTTCTTTGTCAGTCGGATCAAGCCGGCGATTGATAAAATCAGCGAGCGAGAGGAAGGGCCCCCGGTTGCGGACTTGCACGACCATGTCTTTGGCCAGCTCCTCTATTTGGTCATCGGAAATATCCCGAAAGCCCCGCCATTGCATCTCCGACTTTAGATCATCGAGATCATTTTTGTCAATGGCCTGACCCACTGGGGTAAGCAGGGCTCCTGAGGGGACGCCTTCGGCCTGAGTTGCGATTTCGCTATTGGGGGTAGCAGGTTCAATGGCAGGCATTTTTTGTTTTCTCAGGCTGGAAAGAAGTAGTTTCCATGCGTCCACTGAGGTGGAGTTGACATTGAAACCTCCTTCGATCATCAGGTGCGATGCTACTTTAATAGCGGCGTCTGAAGTTGGAGCAGTTCCTTGAAAAATATCAGTCATTACGGTTTCGGGATCTGAGACCCAGGCCTTCATGTGACGGTTAGGTAGCGGCTTGGAATCCGCGCCACCAATGCCGAGAAATTCGGAAAATACAGTGTTCTGCTCACGATTAATACCCGCGTCTTGCCATGATTTTGCTGTTTGTGGTGCGATAGAGGAGAAAAACCAATCATCCCAAAGTGCTTGATTGACCAAATAGGAGTGGTCGGCAGCCGGTGACTCGTTGATAGTTCCTTCTGTTTCGTTCGAGGCCAAAAACGAGGGCGCAAATGAGTTTCCGATAGCGTGGCTAATGGATGGCTCAAGAAATTTTTCCCCAGGAGGCACAGGTCCTGGAGATCGAGTAATGGTGCCGTTTGCCATAGCATGTTGGAATGCTGCCAGAGAATAGATGGGTTCGCGAGGAATAGAGTGTGTTACAACATAGCTCGATCCTGTTCCCGAGGTATAGCCACCACCAAAAAAACCGACACCTGTGCTCCCTCCATCGAGAAACGGTGACATCCAGTTTTCGAGTGGCATCACCACGATTTGCATAGGTGTGGTTGCCATACTGGCAGCGTCCATACTTTGGATATCGTAACCTAGTAATTTCGGGTTGAAACGTTGCATATAACGTCCTTGAAAAGCATTGACCGAAGAGCCTGCTGGGGGGGACTCCGTTTTAATCTCTGCGGAAAGCAGCATGATAGGACGCTTGGTGTCCTCAATATCCTGAAGGGTGAAGGTTCCTTCATTCTCGATAACGGGAAAATATAGAGGGTAATCCTCAGCTTTAAGGTCATCAGGGTCCTCCACATTAAGTTCTTTACGATCAATCGAGAAGCTTCCAACCTGAGGGCCTCTTTCAGTTGTAGAGCCTTTTATTTCTGGGCTGCCGTGATAATGGAGAAACTCAAGCACGGCTCGGTTGAGTGTTCTTGTTGAAGGCGACAAGGTGTAGGTTATTTCCTTAGAGCCAGGAAACGAAGGGTATCTCTTGTCCTTGTCACCTGATTTTTTTCTTATTTTATAGCGGAATCCGCTTCCGAAATTCCAGCCTAGTTGGACGTCCACCATTTTGAAATTCTCATTTTGTCCCATGCTCACTGTGGTAGTTGAGCCTTGGGAAATGACCTGCACCTCTCCAGGGCGCAGTGTGATTGGCTCAACTCTCCCATAGCGAGTCCACATGGTGTTCCCCCATTGAAACCTCGACCCACCAAGCAATTTTTTAAATTCATTATCAAATACAACATTACCGCCAATTGATATTTCTGCTTTGTAAGGGCTGTTCCAGTATTTGAATGATTGGTGAGCATAGGGATCGAAATGAACAGACACGTCCAGAGGATTCCAGACAGTCATGATAGGATCAAGCACCATGTAAAGCTGATAAAGATCCTCACCATTACTTGTTCCTGATTTTTTTGACATCAAAGAGTAAACCCACATATTGCGAAGGACTGTTAGGCGCTTATATGTATAGTAGGGTTCTATGTTATTAAGTTTTTCTTTAGGCTCGCCCGCTGTCGGAAGAGGCGGCATTTCAAAAATCGGTGATCCTGAGGGGATCGAGCCACCATCCGGATGCGGTATACTGCTTGTCGAATAGGTCAACTCCCGCCACACATTGTAGTAATCCCAAAGCTCACCTAGTGAAATCCCTGGCTTCCCCTCAACGGTGTAGAGCGGTGAGTTCGGTCTATCCGCCTCAGGTTTCTCTAACTCCAGAGAGAGGTCTTTGCGGAAGCCGCCTTTTCGTACATTAGTAATCAAACTCATCGAGTTTGTGGTAAGATCATGAAAATGCTGCTCAAGAGTGCCGTCTGCGATAAAGTCTATACTGCTCAGTGTGATGGCTTTGTCTATTTGAGGATCGGTCAGTGAAACGGTGGAAAGCTCTGATATTCTCTGAATTCCAGCTTGCGGAGCTGTCATCAGCTCGGCCCGTAAATTAACCATCTCCGTGGTTTCTATTTTTGATGCTGGAATGCGGGCCTTCATCGTCTCATCTCCAATCCACCAAGCCAAACCACCGGAGTTACCGATTTTTTGTAGTCCAGCCTCCACTCTGGCGTCTGCCGGTGCGGCATTCCCCACGCTGCCATCACCCACCATCATAATCATTTCATCGGCCACGGTCGTACCTGCTGCTACGGCATCTTGAAGGGCTAGAGCTTGAGGGTCACCAGATACCATCCAGCCCAGGAACTCTGGCTCAGGAGGACGTGTAATATCCGTGTCGAGCCATGAGCGATAAACCCCTAGCCAGTGGGAGCGTGTTCCGGCGGCTGCGGTTTTCATATTTCCTTCGGCATGCACCCTCTGGTCAGGGCCGGAAGATTTTTGAAGTTCACCGATGGCGATCATTAGAGCTAGCCGGGCATTGGATTGCGCTTTTTTCATCGCTTCACTGTTGCGTGTTGATCGTAGCTCAATAGAGCTTAAGCTCAGCATCGCGAGCGCGATCATTACGAGCAAAACCATTACAGAAATCGTAGCAATTAGGGCAAAACCATGGCGGGATTTTCCTTGTTGGGTGAAGTTAGAAGGAGGGTTGGTGGATGGGTTAAGAATATGCATGGGTGGAGGTGGTGTTTCAAATGTATATACAATATAGAGGATTTATGAGGGCTTGTCCATGTCATCAGACAAAAAAACATGGCGTTTCCGAAAGATTGTCGAGAAAAGATAGCTGTTTTGGTTGGAAAGCCCCTAGTTCTAGGGTGTAGCAGTCGTGTTCATATATGGATAAATAATCATTGATTGATGGGTTTATGCCTTTTTCGAAAAATAATGTGGCATCTTCGTAAATATGTGATGAAGTTCGGCGTATCTAGCTGCGTCCTATACCTCTCTATTATACCTCCCTATGAGCCTACAATCATACAGAATTGCCGTTCTATTACCCGTTGAATCTGAGTATTCAGGTCGACTGCTGGAAGGTGCGATGCTGTATGCGGGTGAGCATCCCGAAATAACCTTGTATGAGATGCCATATTCACAAGGAAAATCACCCTTACCTGACGGACCTCTCGAGTTCGATGCTGCTTTTGTATGGCCCTATTCTGGGGACATTTGGATCGAACGTTTACTGGAAGAAAAAATGATTATGCTTAGTGCCAGTAAAAACTGGGTGGCTCGCGGGGTGCCTCAGATTGGGTTTCACGGAGTGGCCGTGGAAGAGTTGGCGTTCGAGCATTTAGCATCGTTGGGACGTGAATTGATTGTTTACATTGGGGTTGATACATCCAACAGCGTTTTGAGTGTTCGTCGGGAACGTTTTTTTGATCGGGCTCTCGAGAGAGGGTTTGAGGTTATATCTCACGAAATTCATCCTACCGAGGGGGTTGATAGTGTTCACCGCGTTATGAAGGTTGATGAGTTTGGTGAGGAGTTGCGTCGTTTTCTCGCTGAATTGCCGAAGCCGGCTTCCATCTGGTGTGATGATGACTATGTGGCTCGTGCAATTTGTGCTAATGCTGCGATGGAAGGGTTGAAAATTCCTGATGATCTTGCGGTTCTAGGACTGGGCGATTATTCGGTGTCTCGAAGTGGCAGTCCTTTGATTTCAACTATTCCTCAACCCGGTCAATTAATTGGCCGACAGGCTATAGGTCTGCTGAGGGATGCCCTTGTAGTAAAATCTGTTATTGAATCAGTGGTCCACGTTTCGCCTCCACCAGTGATCGATCGTGAATCGACAACGGGCGGGGGGCGGGCTGAGAATGCCTATCGGAGAATCTATCAGGAAATTAGTGATCGGGCCTGTGATGGGCTCTCCGTTGCTGAATTGGCAGGGAAGTTGAATGTCTCACAGGTAACATTCTCGAAACGCTTTGGTGAATTGTTTGGTTGCACGCCAGGTGAGGAAATTCGGCGAGTCAAAACCGAGTTCGCGAAGCGTCATCTGATCAATACCGATGATTCTGTTGAGCAGACAGCTTTACTTTGTGGTTTTGAAGATTCTGGGAATTTCAGTAAGTTTTTTAAACGTCAAACCGGCCAAACCGCTAGTCAATACAGAAAAGAAAAATCAATCTCTCGGGGTGGAGGTGAGTGAAGGGGGGGCGATTGATAGTGGTGATTATTGAGGGTAGTTAATTGTAGGATTTAAATTTTTGTGTTTTCGCAATGCTTTCGTTGCTGTAAGGATCGCGCCGTCATGCGCGCAAACTTATCCCGATTTATTTTATTTTTGGTTTCTACCCGTGTTATTGGATGTGGAGGACTTTCTGTTATTTTGTCTCTTATTCTCACACCATTAGCTCAGGCGCTTGAATTTTCCGGGCTGGCACCCGGTGCGCCGAAGGCGTCCATGGATCAGTCCGCTCACACGGCGACTCTCGAAAACGAAGTGATGGCGGTTAGCTGGCAGTTCAAGGGGGCTCAAATTTTTCTCAGCAGCATTCACAACAAACTCACCGGGGCCGATCTCAAACAAGATGCATCTCCGGTTTTTTCTTTTTCGAGCCAAAAGAACCAAGCTTCCATCGGCGAATGGAAATGGATATCACAGCCCGAAATAATCACGGTCAAACCTTTGAAAAAATCGTCATCCAAAGGAAAACTGATCTCCGGCAAGGCGATTACGGCTACTCTCGAAAGTAAATCCACTGGTCTTCAAGTACGCTGGACCGCTGAACTTCGAAAGGGGGCTAACTACATCAAATCCACGGTGTCGATCACCGGAAACAAGCCAATTACACTCACTCGGATCAGTCTGCTTAGCAATCTTGCCGCACCATCAGCCAAGCAGGTGGGAGTCAGCAATAAAGGGGCACCTGTCATTGTGGGGCAAACTTTTTTTGGCACCGAAGTTCCATTTTTCAAAAACACAATCAAAAATGGCCGACTCACCCAGGAGTTCAGTGCAAAATTGCCCATTCAAAAAGGAGTGATTAACACCTTTTCCCAAGTTATTGGTGTTTTTACCTCCGGGCAACTCCGCCGCGACTTTCTCTACTACCTCGACCGCGAGCGCTCGCGGTCCTACGCTCCATTTCTTCATTACAACTGTTGGTTTGACCTTGAACGTCGGGTGAGTGAGAAAAACATGCTGGATCGCATCAACACGATTCACCACGAGCTTGGCGAAAAACGAGGAGTTAAGGTGGTTTCCTACGTCGTGGATGATGGCTATGACGACTATCGAAAAGGATTCTGGGTTTTTAATACCCAAAAATTCCCCGATGGCTTTACTCCTCTGGCCAAAAGGTTGTCGGAAATTGATTCTCACCTAGGCGTGTGGTTGTCACCTGGAGGTGGTTACAAAGGTTCGAGGGAACGTCGCAAACAGGCGCAGAAAATGGGTATCAAATCCCTCGATCTTTCATCACCGATTTACTACCAATGGTTTCTCGATAGGCACCGCAAATTTATCAACGACGACCAGATTAACTACTTCAAGTGGGATAAACTGGGTGGTGGGGTCAGCGGTCATTTTATGGCGCTCATGGATATTGCCGATAAATTAAGGGTGCTCAACCCTGAGCTATTTATCAACACCACGGTGGGCACCTGGCAATCTCCCTTCTGGCTGAATCAGGTCGACTGCACATGGCGTGGCGGCCAAGACATGGGCTTCATGGGGAAGGGGAACAACCGGGAGAAATGGATGACTTACCGCGATGCGCTGACTTATGGTGTAATTAAGAAGTCCGGATTTATTTACCCGCTTAATGCGATGATGAATCACGGGATTGTGTATGCCAACGGTCATATGTTTCCGAAAAAGACGGTGAAAAACAAAGAAAACTTTGTCAGTGAGGTGCGTTCATTTTTTGGTGGTGGGTATGCGCTTCAAGAGCTCTACCTCACTCCCAGTGTGCTGAATGCCACCGACTGGGATTGCATTGCCGCTTCAGCCCAGTGGGCAAAAAAGAATGCGTCTGTCTTGATCGATTCCCATTTTATTGGAGGAGATCCCGCGAAGCTTGAGGTTTATGGATTCGGGGCATGGAACGCGAATTTGGGCACCATTACATTGAGAAACCCAAGCGATCAGACGCAAACAATTTCCCTGGATATAGGAAAAGTCTTCGAGCTTCCCCAAGGAGCCACCCGTAGCTACCGCCTTACTTCACCTTATAAAGACCAACGCCTCCAATCACTCCAGGCGAAGGCTGGGCAATCCATGGACGTCGAACTCAAACCATTTGAAGTCCTCGTCTTCGACGCTGCCCCCGCCAAGTAATATATTTCACTTCTTTCGATTGGCTTCCATATTCTGGAACAACGCAATCTATCTTAACCGATCATTGATTCTTATCATGAAACGACTACGATTCATCCCATTCCTCATTCTCATCCTGTCAATAGGCACCACTTACGCAGCTAAGAAAATTAAAAATCAACCTCCGGAAAAGAAAATTTGTTTTGCCCTCTACACCGTCCAAGACCAGCGTCTGAAAATGACCGTGCAGCTCTATCCATTAGCCGCTAAGGACAGCCGCGACGTTTATCTAGAAATAAAAATCAAGGGTCAATGGAAACAGGTAGGCGCCTGTAAGGTGAGGGAAAAGCCCTACACTCGTCCGAAAGGAGCTAAGAGCTGGACGGCGCATTTCCGAGTCGAACACTGGGATACCAGCAAAACCTACTCATACCGAGTCAAAGCGCTCGATGGCGTAGCCCAATACACAGGTCTTATCAAAAAAGACCCCGTGGACAAAAATGAAATCACGATCGTCGCCTTTACCGGAAATTCTAATCGAGATCTGAGTCCACGCGCGGACATCATTAAAAATGTCAAAGCCATCGATCCCGATCTGCTCTTTTTCTCAGGTGATCAAGTTTACAACCACTCCAATCACCTCAAGAGCTGGATTGACTTTGGCGAGCAGTTTGGCGAGATCATGCGGAACTGCCCCACCGTCTCCATCCCCGATGACCACGATGTCGGTCAGAGTAATGTATGGGGAGCAGGGGGCAAAAAATCCCATGAAAAATACAGCAATGATGGCGGGTATAATTGGTCCCCTCAATACGTGCAAGAAGTCGAGTGGGCGCAGACATCAAACCTCCCAGATCCCTATGACCCTACCCCCGTTCTTCAGAATATCGGCGTTTATTACACCTCACTCAATATCGGTGGTATAGACTTTGCCATCATCGAAGACCGTAAGTTTAAAAGCGGCCCCAGGGACTTAGTCCCCAAATCCTTTAAACGGGTCGATCACGTCACCGATCCCAAGTTTGACACCCGGAAGCTCGATGTCAAAGGAGCCATCCTGCTAGGCGACCGCCAGCTCAAGTTCCTCCGCGCATGGAGCGCGGACTGGAAAGACACCGATATGAAATGTGTGCTCTCCCAAACTATCTTCGCCAATGCCGCCCATCTGGACGCCAGTAATCAAGTCCGCCTCTATGGCGACCTAGACTCTAACGGATGGCCGCAGGCCGGACGGAACAACGCGCTACGTGAAATCCGAAAAGGCTACGCATTGATGATCGGTGGTGACCAGCACCTCGCAACCGTCCTGCAGCATGGTGTAGATGACTTTGGCGATGCTGGATTCTCCTTCTGTGTGCCCTCAATCATCAACTACCACAACCGCCTGTGGTCCCCACTAGAAAAACCATTCCGCCGCATCGAAACCCCCTTGAAACACACCGGAGACTACCTCGATCCCATGCAAAATAAAATCAGCATGTACGCCTATGCGAACCCCTATGAAAACAACAAAATCACATCCTCCAAGTATGTGAAAAGAGCCGCCGGATATGGCGTGATCCGCTTTAATAAAAAAGAAAGAACCATCACCATGGAGTGCTGGCCCCGAGGCGGCGACATCACTCAGCCTGATGCCAAACAATACCCAGGCTGGCCAATCACCATCAAACAAACCCAAAACTATGGGCGCAAAGCTCATTCCTACTTACCTACATTACAAATCAAAGGCCCAGCCGATCCCGTGGTGCAGGTCATTGACGAACAAAGCCAAGAAGTCGTTTACACCCTCCGTATCAAAGGCAACACATTCCGCCCGAAGGTGTTTAAATCAGGAATCTACACAATCAAAATAGGTGAGGGGACTCACCAAATCACTCTGCGTGGAGTAGAGTCATTGGATGGCAAAAAGCAAAAAATCCTCAAGGTAACAACAAAATAAAGAAAAAATCATGAATTGTAAAACATTAGTATCCGGCGTGCTTTTAAGTGCCGCCTTGATTATGCCAACCCAAGCCAGGGGAGCATCCGCAACTAAACCTAACATCGTGTTTATGCTGGCTGATGATCTGGGCTACGGCGAGGTAGGATGTTACGGACAGAAAAAAATCAAAACCCCCACGATTGATCAACTTGCTCGCGAGGGAATGAAACTTACCCAGCATTACTGCGGAGCCCCGGTCTGTGCGCCGTCCCGCTGTGTTTTGCTCACCGGCAAAAACCTAGCACACGCTGAAATCCGTAATAATGGAAACTCAGGGAATAAGAGAAATCCATCCAAGGGGATTTTTTCCGGACAAAAACCGATCTCGGCTCAGGCTGTTACGATTGCCGAGGTGCTGAAAAAGGCAGGTTATGTCACCGGTGGATTTGGTAAATGGGGGCTGGGTCCCAACAACTCGACGGGTGCCCCGAATAAACAGGGGTTCGATCGGTTTTACGGATACAATTGCCAGGAAAATGCCCATAGCTATTACCCACCTTATTTGGAAGATGACGACAAACAGGTGCAGATCAACGACCCCTGGATCTACGGTCATCAGCGTAAACCAAAGGGCGAAATCAAGGCCGAAGATTATAGAGCTCAAAACTACGCGCCCGACCTCATCATGGCGGAGGCTCTGAAATTTATCGACAAAAACAAAGACAAACCATTTTTTCTCTACCTTCCCTTTGTTGAACCCCATGTGTCATTGCAAACCCCTCAAAAATGGACCGATATGTATCCCAAATCGTGGGACACAAAACCCTACCGCAATGCTGTGGGATACGGCTACGTTCCTCACCCTCGGCCCAATGCCGCCTATGCCGGACTGATTACCCACCTAGACGACCATGTGCGTGAAATTCTAGACCGACTCAAAAAGCACGGCTTGGAGAAAAACACCATCGTCATCTTCACCTCCGACAACGGCCCCACCCACAATGTCGGTGGCGTGAATACCGAGTTTTTCGACTCCATGGCAGGGCTTCGTGGCAAGAAGGGAAGTGCGTACGAAGGTGGAATCCGTGTGCCCTGCATCATCCGCTGGCCCGGTAAGGTAAAGCCAGGGAGTGTCTCTGATGCGGCTACCTATTTCCCCGATTGGTTTCCTACACTCTGCGATATCGCTGGCGGAAAAATGCCGGAGGATCTTGATGATGGTGTTGATTTAACGGGGCTGTTCACCGGAAAAAATCCACTACCCAAGCGCACCGAACCGATGATCTGGGAGTTCTACGGATACGGAGGAATCACCGCCATCCACATCGGAAAGTGGAAAATCCTACGTCATAAAAAGAAACCATGGGAGCTCTTTAACCTCGAGACCGACCGCAACGAAAAACACAACGTCGCCAGTCAGAACCCCGAAGTTGTCCAACGCCTCGAACAAGCATGGAAAAACACCCGCACGAAGCCTGGGCCATCTAGAAAAAAGAAGAAATAGCATTTTTCAAGAGTGCTATTGTTTAGATATATCACCTTGCGCACATCTTTTTAGGAGTGCGGTGAGGCATCACCGCTTTTGATGTGAGCTGACACCATGCGCATCCTATTTAATAATCGATTCTCAAGCGCATGAAAATTCGGCTGTTCGCAGATAATGGCACGCTGGCTTTTCTGACTTCCGTGAAGTTGGATCGAGACATCAAAGTATCGCTCACTGGTAACCACGTTTGAAGATCTGTGGAGTATTCAACTTTGTAAGTGATGCCATCAAGAAGTATATTTTTAGGGTAAGACAACGTAAGATAATCACCTTCCATTACCGGTAGGGGAAGCAGATTCGCATCTGAAACTCTCGGATTCAGATCAAGGGCAAACTCAAGGATGTTTTGGATGCTATCACCTTCAAAATCCTGCGTTTCATCACCTACACCCCAGGCTGTAGTCCAGTCGGTGTAGTTATTTCGTTTGCCTCCAGGTGTGGGACTTTGAGCTGACCAACTCGAAGCAAAGTTGCCAAAGAGGGCGAGGTCAAGGCGATTGAGCGACGCTCCGGCTCCTCCAGCCTCCAGAGGCCAGGGGGCGGTGCTATAATAAATCACTTCGTCTTCCGTTACCTGAGGGTAAAAATCTGGTTCGTTCGAGGGGGGGGAGTCTGGACGTTGCAGGCGCACCGTGCCGGTATCATTGCCTAGTGGTCCATCAGTAAAGGGGCCTATCAGAGGAATGCTGGAGTCAATGCTGTAAACACTCCGGAATGTGGACGTGGCACCTGGATCAAGCTCAGGGTCGAAGGCGACAAGAACCAGGGTGGCTCCTGCATTCAGACTGTGCGAAGCTGTAAAGTCAAAATCTGCGCCACCACGCATACGCCAATGATCGAGATTCTCAGTAACAGAGCCATGGTTGCATATTTCAATATACTCGAGGTTGTTTTCGGTTGTTGTGTTTGGATGATACATTACTTCCGAAATAACAACGGGTCCTACCTGCGCACCGAGGTTTTCAGATCCTAAGGTGTTTTGGCTCATACTCACCAATGTGCGTGACCCTGTCGCATTTGGCCACCTTCCCAGTGCCTCGCCATTGAAAGAGGCGGCAAAATCAACGTGATCAACAAATTGAACGGGTCGACCTGAGTTATCGGTTTCAAGCAACCACAAATCATCGCCGTGCGCTGCACTAAGGGCAAAGGGTCTGCCTGATATCCATTGCCCTTTTGTTGAGTGGTTGTCGTAAAACGGGGTGTTGATAGTGAAGTTGTTAGCATCGATTACAGTGACTTGGAATGTGTCATTGTAAGTGGAGATACCTCCGTATCCTTTGATCGTTACGGTGTCACCGGTGGTTCGTCCGTGATTGGATACATTCACGGTCGTTGGGGATGTGGCAATGGTTCCGGAGTAAGAACCCACAGGTTGCGTTGGTGTGATGTTAAAATCATCTTCATCAAAAATGACATATCCTCCAGCGGGAATCTGGATATTGGGGATCGAGAAGGAAGTGTAGCTCCCGTTGTCGTCGCTTAAAATCCAGTTGGCTAAATTAACGGTATTTCCTGTGGTGTTATGGAGTTCGATGGTGTCTTTACTAGGCAGGTCCGTATGGGACATCACCTCATTGATTACGATTCGTCCATCAAAACCTACACCCAGCACATTCGGTGAGCCGTTAAACTCGCAGCTGGATCGCCAGTTGTTGGGGTCGCTGTAGTTATTGGCACTACTAGCGGTATCGGTGAGTTCAAGTGACGAGCCATGGCCATCGGCACGCCCCGGCCATGCTCCCGAGTCGTCATAGATAAAGTGATGCATCACATTTCCAGAGGCATCTACGAGTTTGATGGTTTCTCCACCGTCGCTAAGTTTTCCGCTATAGTCGCCCACATGATTCACGGATGGATAGCGCAGTGCAAACGCTTGGGTGTCTTTAGCTAATACTACGAAACCATTGGGTGGCAGGGTCATAACTCCAAAGGTGTAAGAAATACCGTCTGTAAAGGATGTGCCGTCGAGATTAACTGCGGAAGCGGAAATGTTCCGGACTTCAATAAACTCAAAATCATCTCGCTCGAAAACACGTGGAGCGGGAAGGGTGGAGCCAGCGGCTTGTTCGGTGGCATCTACGCGGTAGGGTCTGTAGTGCAGTTCCGTGATGGCGAGGTCACCTGATTGGGCCAGGGTCTCAAGGTAAAACGTAGCTTCCTCAATGGCTGACCACTCACCACCATTTTTTGCACGCATACGGATAAGGCCGCTTCCAGACAGGCTGAGGGTTGATCCGGAGCTAACAAATATGGCTGTGGGGTTGATGCTGCCGCCATCAAGCCGAGGGTCACTTCCGTCTGTGGTGTAATAAATACTGCCTGAATTCGCTGTGGCACTCAAGGTTTCGCCATTGGAAATGTCACCTCCGTGTTGCGGGGTGGCATTGACGAGGAAGACTGGGGTGTCTGTGTTAGGAAACAGGTTGCCATAGTTATTGAATACAGTAGCACTCCGCGAGGGGAAGTAGGAATTGTAAAGGCGGTTTTGCTCTGTCAGCCACTCAGCGTCTCGGGTGTAAGCTGGCGTCCGGCGATCGTCCCCCCAACGGGCCGACTCGGCAATAATTGCCCGATCCAATAAATCGGCCAATTTTTTCCACCGGGCTTTCGTTGATTCTTCTGTGAGTGCTCCTTGGTTTAAAAAGTGCTTTTGGAGTCGATCCGCAAAGCGAATTTTGTATTCGGCATGATTCTCCAGAGTGCCCCGAACGCCCATGGGATCAATCGGAGTGGAGCTGGAAGACTGACTTTCAAGCGTCCGTTCTGCATCCCAGGAGAAAAGCTGCCATGGAGCCATCATTTCAGGCTGTCCATTGGGGAATGGTCCACCACCGGCACTGCGCCAATTTCCTGTCACTTTGAGGTCTTGATTGGCGCCATAGCGGTTGATGATTTGGTAGTCAATGTATTGATCGATATCGATCACATCCTGAATTTTTTCCCAATCGCCATCATTCACTACGCCCTCGATGGCATTCCATGCTGTAAAATTTCCGTCCACCAGTGAACTTCCATTGCGCGCATCTAATACATCTTCATCACCTCCATTGTAGGCCGCGTAATGAGAAGCCTCAGGACGTTCCGTCAAATTGTGAACCCCCCAGTAGAGACCATTAATAAAGACATGCACCATAAAGCCATGCCCCGCCGAAGGGTTTCCCATATCGAGCATGGATTGGCGCACCCACTGGTCACGGATCATCGAGGCTCGGGCTCTTTGCGAAGAAGTTCTATGTATCCATGAGTTATTATACCCTGCACGGAGAGAGATGGAGTTAAACTCCTTAACTTCCGAATCTGGGAAAATAGGTTCACGTAACTTACTGGCACCATACTCAGTTCGAAAACGAAAATTGAGTGAGTGTTTCGGGCTATTTGCTGGGGTGCGACTAGCACCTCCCTGCACCTTGATTCCACAATTGATCTGCCACTTATCACGGGAGTCACCGAGAGCGGGGATAAACTCCGCAGAGCACCCATACTCTAGATCATCTATCTCTGAATTTGTATAAATACCATTATTCCCACTGAATTCATCGCGATCCATGACGATGGAAATTGTAGGGATGTCCCTTAGTCCACTAAGCATCGTCTGCGCTGTGGAGGTGGTGTGGCCGGAGGCATCTGAAGTCAGTTGAGAAATGGAGGTATCCATATTAAAATCTCCCGATGTAAGATCTCCCCAACCGGCAGGCTGGGTTTGCTGTAGAAACGAAATATTTAATCCACCCGCATCCGTGCCATTGGCTGCTGCACCATCGATATCAAAAAGGAAATACGTATGAGTTTCTATTTCCGAAGCCGTAAGCCCCGCCATCACCGAAACCGCTCGGATAGCTGTTGTCTTGGAAAGAGAAATGGG
>Ga0256845_1000271_pt1 | contig 49302 bp, 41 predicted proteins | sample RiftiametaG_FD_189101 | JGI IMG/M metagenome (GOLD analysis project Ga0256845, IMG submission 189101) | Tube worm associated microbial communities from hydrothermal vent at the East Pacific Rise, Pacific Ocean - Riftia | ecosystem: Host-associated > Annelida > Integument > Unclassified ...
TCTTTGGAATACGATCACTCAACTGAAAGTTAGTGAACATTTTTTCTTGATATTTCTTACTACCTTGCATATAGTAAGTTACGAAATATTGATGCTTTTAGCAAGTAGTTGTGCAACAGACACAATGGTTTGCGTTTCATCGCAGCAACTAACCATAGCCAAACCTATTTCCCCAATTGTCTTTTTAAATCTTCCATAGATTCTTGCAGTTGTCTTAAAAGCCCTTTCTCTGTTGTGGCATCCACCCCAAAAGTAATTTTACTGTTTACCTGCCAAAGCTCCTGTATCTGAAAAGGTTTTATGCCATATGGCGGGTAACTTTCATTTAAAGAGATCAACGTAATGTTGTTGGATTTTGGCAATCTTTCAATCTTTTTGACCAAAACAGCATCCTCCAAGACCACTACGTATATTTTATTGGGACTAACATCATCTATGTGCTCAATAGCTTTGGCCAAGACCCATTCACCAGGTTTTAAATTGGGCAACATACTATCTCCCTCTACTTGAAAGCCTCTATAGGTAGCATTTCTAAATTCTGGAATGGGAAAGTCAAATGCCGGCAATTGTTTGTACCAACTTACATCTTGTATGTTTTGCGGGTAGCCTGCAGCAGCCTTGGCATTCACCAAAACCATATTTTCATTGCCACTAGAATCTACTGTAATCATTTTGGGGATTACACTCATGTTAGACGTTTCCAAATATTGCTGTTCACTATTGCCAAACAACCAAAGTGGGTTTATTTTAAATTGTTTTAACAACTCTGCCACTACTCTACCGGATAATTTAGTCTTTCCCCTTTCCAAATCGGCCGTAGTGTTGGATACTCCCAATAACTTAGCAAATTCTACTTGGGTACAACCCAATTTTCTTCTAACTTCTATAAACCGTGCTACGGTAAGTTCGTTTTCCATTTAGCTTAATTTGTCAGGTAGAGCAGAGTTGAAACCCAATAGATGTATTTTTCACCTCTTGATTCCTATCAAGGTAACCTGAGCAGCTCAATTTAAACATATTGTGGAATAATTCCAAGATTAACTTGGATTATTTCCAACTAATAAATAATTGACTTAAAATCAATTAACAAAATCAGAACAGGCCCAGCTTCCATTTTAGGGGGCAAAATCGTAACTTCGCGGTTTTACTAAAATAAATGATAAGCTACACCGAAAATATTGAGGTCAAGGGTGCAAGAGTACATAACCTTAAAAATATTGATGTAACCATTCCAAGAGAAAAACTGGTGGTCATCACTGGACTTTCTGGAAGTGGAAAATCTTCTTTAGCTTTTGATACCATTTATGCAGAAGGACAGCGTAGGTATATTGAAACTTTTTCGGCCTATGCCAGACAGTTTTTAGGAGGACTTGAACGTCCAGATGTAGATAAAATTGATGGTCTTTCTCCTGTTATTGCCATAGAACAAAAAACCACTTCTAAGTCTCCGCGCTCAACAGTGGGCACCATTACAGAAGTGTATGATTTTCTCAGATTATTGTTTGCTAGAGCTGCAGACGCTTATAGCTACAATACTGACAAAAAAATGGTGAGCTATAGTGATGAGCAAATAAAAGAGCTCATTAAAAAAGACTATCAGGAGAAAAAGATAAATATTCTTTCTCCCATTATTAAATCCAGAAAAGGGCACTATAGGGAATTGTTTGAGCAAATTGCCAAACAAGGTTTTGTAAAAGTCAGGGTAGATGGTGAAGTATTGGATATTGTTAAGGGCATGAAGGTGGATCGTTACAAAACCCATGATATAGAAATAGTAATAGACCGTTTAAAAATGGTTGATAGCCCAGAGATGGACAAACGCCTTACAGAAACTATAAACACTGCCATGTACAGTGGCGAAAATGTATTGATGGTCTTGGAAGAAGGACAAGCTGAGGCTAGATATTTTAGTAGGGATTTAATGTGCCCCACAACAGGTATATCTTACCCTCTTCCTGAGCCAAATACTTTTTCTTTTAACTCTCCAAAAGGAATGTGCAAGAGTTGTAATGGTTTAGGACATGTGCATCAAGTAAATGAAAATAAAATATTTCCCGATAGAAAACTATCTATTGCAACCGGTGGTATTGCTCCTTTGGGCGAATACAAAAAATCATGGGCGTTTAAACAGATTGAAACCATTGCCCAACGATACAACTTTGAATTGACTGATGCCATCTCAAAAATTCCACAAGAAGCATTGGATTTAATCCTTAATGGCGGAGAAGAAAGCTTTGTGGTAGATTCCAAAACATTGGGCGTAAAAAGAACATATAAAATTGATTATGAGGGTATTGCCCATTTTATAAAAAACCAGTTTGAGCAGGCCGATTCCACATCCATTAAAAGATGGGCAAAGGAATTCATGGATAAAATTGAATGCCCAACTTGTAATGGTTCCCGTTTAAAAATTGAATCCCTTTATTTTAAGATCGAAAACAAGAACATAGCCGACTTATCTAAAATGGATATTTCAGAATTGGCAGATTTCTTTTCTGATTTGGATAAAAAACTAGATGGAAATCAATTGAAAATTGCTGAAGAGATCATCAAAGAAATTAAAACTCGCATTCAATTTTTATTGGATGTTGGCTTAGATTACCTTTCTCTTGGCAGAAGCTCCAAATCCCTTTCTGGCGGGGAAGCACAGCGTATCCGTTTGGCAACACAAATTGGCTCTCAATTGGTCGGGGTGCTCTATATTTTAGATGAACCCAGTATAGGTCTTCACCAAAGAGACAATGAACGATTAATAAAATCCCTTTTATCATTACGTGACATAGGAAATTCTGTAATAGTGGTAGAGCATGACAAGGACATGATCATGCATGCAGACCACGTCATTGATATTGGTCCCAAAGCTGGTAAGCACGGTGGCGAAATAATATCTGAAGGAAAACCGGAAGATTTAAAAAACTATCATACCCTAACGGCTGATTATATTACTGGTAAAAAGCAAATTGCCATACCAGAAAAGCGTAGAAAAGGAAATGGAAAGAAAATTGTGATTTCTAACTGCATTGGAAACAATCTAAAAAACATTACAGCAGAATTCCCATTAGGAAAAATGATCGGAGTTACCGGAGTTTCTGGAAGTGGTAAATCTACATTGATCAACGAAACACTCTATCCTATAATGAACGCCCATTATTTTAACGGGGTCAAAAAACCAATGCCTTATAGTAAAATAAAGGGATTGGAACATATAGACAAGGTTATAGACATTAATCAATCGCCTATTGGGAGAACACCACGCTCTAACCCAGCAACATACACAGGTGTTTTTGGGGAAATCCGCTCTTTGTTCACCAAAACCCCAGAGGCTGCTATACGAGGGTACAAACCTGGGAGATTTAGTTTTAATGTAAAAGGGGGTAGGTGTGAAACCTGCCAAGGAGGTGGATTAAGAGTTATAGAAATGAATTTTCTTCCAGATGTTTATGTGGAATGTGAAACCTGTAATGGAAAGAGGTTCAATAGAGAAACTTTAGAAATACGCTATAAAGGAAAATCCATTTCTGACATATTGGAAATGACCATAAACGAGTCGGTACCATTTTTTGAGAACATTCCTAAAATATATAGAAAACTAAAAACCATCCAAGATGTAGGATTGGGGTATATATCCTTAGGGCAGCAATCCACTACCCTATCTGGCGGTGAAGCACAACGAATTAAATTGGCTACTGAACTTTCTAAACGAGATACTGGAAATACTTTTTATATCTTGGACGAGCCTACCACTGGACTTCACTTTGAAGATATTAGAGTTTTAATGGGTGTTTTGGATAGATTAGTGGACAAAGGGAATACTGTTTTGGTCATAGAGCATAATATGGATGTGATAAAAATTGTTGATTATATTATTGATATTGGATACGAAGGGGGGCGTGGTGGCGGAATGATTGTTGCACAAGGAACACCAGAGCAGGTAGCAAAAGATAAAAAAAGTTATACTGCAAAATTTTTAAAGAAAGAATTAGCGGTATAACAATATACATGGAACAATAAAATACAAATTAATTATTGTTAATTGTAAAACTTATAATTGAGGGTATATGAGAAAAGAAAAACACAATAAAGGTTGGAACGAAATAAAAACCAATGATTCTTGGGCTCTTTTCAAAATCATGGGAGAATTTGTCAATGGTTTCGAAAAAATGAGTGCTATAGGACCTTGTGTTTCCATATTTGGCTCTGCCCGTACCAAAGAGGATGATCTGTATTATTCATTAGCAGTAAATACAGCCAAAGCACTTTCTGAAGCTGGTTATGGGGTTATCACTGGTGGAGGACCCGGAATTATGGAAGCTGGGAACAAAGGTGCTCATTTGGCAGGTGGAACTTCTGTAGGATTAAATATTGACCTTCCTTTTGAGCAGCATGACAATCCATTTATTGATATAGATAAAAGTTTAGATTTTGATTACTTTTTTGTAAGAAAAGTAATGTTCGTAAAATATTCTCAAGGATTTGTGGTAATGCCAGGAGGATTTGGCACTTTGGATGAACTTTTTGAAGCAATTACTCTGATACAGACCCATAAAATTGGAAAATTTCCCATAATATTAGTAGGCTCAGAGTTTTGGGAAGGGTTATTTGATTGGGTAAAAAACACCATGTTAAAAGCAGGCAATATAAGCCCAGACGACCTAGACCTTATACAAATTGTAGATACAGAAAAAGAAGTGGTCGATATTCTAGATGCATTCTATAAAGGACATACGCTAAGTCCTAATTTTTAATATGTTTACAACAAAAAACACATTCTCTTACAAGGCAAGTATTGTCTTACTAATTTTAGTATGCTTGGGAACAAGCCATGCACAACATACAAATACTATTACAGCCATTCTGGATGGGGCGTCAAAAGAAATAAATGTTCAGCAGCAGTTTATTTATGTAAATAACTCTAAAGACAGTCTCAGCACACTCTACTTTAATGATTGGACACATGCTTATGCTAATAAAAACACAGCTCTTGCCAAACGGTTTGCTGAGGAGTTCAAAAAAAGCATACACTTAGCCAAAGATTATGAAAGAGGGTATACAGATATTCTCAGTATTGTATCCCGTGACTACCAAGGATTGCATTGGGAACGTGTTAAAGGGAGTGACATTATAAAAATTGAATTGGGACAAGCCCTAGCTTCTGGAGCATCCACTAGCTTGTTTCTTACCTATACGGTGAAATTACCTCCAAACAAATTTACCTCATATGGTTATAATAGTAAAAATGGCTATTATTTAAAGGATTGGTATTTAACTCCAGCTGTATATAATGGGAAATGGAACTTATATTCCAACAAAAATCTAGAAGACCTATATACAGATATTACAAATAGCACGATAAACTTAACTTATCCCCGCAACCTGTATTTAGCATCCAACTTTTATGAAAAGAATAATTCTGAATTTCCAAATGGGCAATATGTAACGCTAAAGGCCACACAACAAAAAAATTGTGACATTATTCTAAAACCAATAAAAACATTTACAAAACATAAAACACCTACTTTAACTGTAATTACTGACATTCAATCTATAAGATATGATAAAATTCCCCAAGGAATATCCATAAATAAGGTTGCAGAATTCATTACTGAAAATCTTGGGAAATTTCCCCATGAACAACTGATGGTAAGTGAAATTGATTATAACAAAACCCCTCTTTATGGCATTAACCAATTACCCTCATTCATAAGGCCTTATGAAGAACAATTTCAATTTGAGATGAAGTTCTTAAAAACTGCTCTTACCAGTTGGCTAAAGGAAACTATGTTTCTAGACCCCAGAAAAGAAAAATGGGTATCTGATGCCATTATCAATTATTTGATGATTGATTATGTTGAAACTCATTACCCTGAACAAAAATTATTGGGGAAATTGTCCAAAATGTGGGGTGTTAAAAGTTTGCGTTTGGCTAAAATGGATTTTAATGAGCAGTATTCCTTTTTATATATGTTATCTGCACGAAAAAATTGGAATCAAGCACTGACCACTCCAAACGACTCCTTGATAAAATTCAACCAAAAGATAGCGAACAGGTACAAAGCAGGATTGGGTCTCGCCTATTTATCCGACTATATTGGAAAAGGAGAAATAAACAATGGTATTAAAATATTTTATGAAAACCATCAACTCAAAGAAGTTCATCCTGAAGACTTCAAGTCTATTCTGAGCAGTTCCACAGATAAAAATGTAGATTGGTTTTTTAATGAGTATGTGTCCACAAATAAAAGGATTGATTTTAAAATCAAAAAAGTAATCAAAAGTGAAGACTCAATACAATTGACCCTTAAAAACAAAAAAGGCACCAATGTACCTATTTCTCTATTTGCACTCAAAAAAGACTCTATAGTTTCCAGACATTGGTTTTCTAATATAACTACACAAAAAACATTTACCATTCCAAGGAATGGTGCAGACAAATTGGTTTTGAATTATGACCATAAAATACCTGAATTTAATCAAAGGGATAATTGGAAAACACTAAATGGTTTCTTTTCCAGTAACAAACGACTGAAATTTCAATTTTTCAAGGATGCAGAAGATCCTAACTTTACCCAAGTATTTTATGTTCCAGTAGTAGGTTTTAATATTTATGATGGGCTAACACCCGGAATGCGCATTCACAATAAAACTTTATTGGAACGTCCTTTTATTTATGATTTTTCTCCGTCATATTCGTTTAGTGAAAAAGCATTTGTTGGTTATGGAAAATTTAATTATCGCAAATACCATGAAAAAACTGGTCTCTATGTATCTAACTATTCTTTAGGTGGTTCTTCTTTCCACTTCCAAGAAAATTCTCGTTACTCTAAGATTACACCTGCTGTATCTTTTGGTTGGCGACCAGGCAATTTAATTTCCAATAAAAGAGAATTTATTTCTTTAAGGTATGTGAATGTTTTTAGAAATATTGATGAAAGTTTAGAGGGTTTGGAAGAACCTGACTATAGCGTACTCAATGCAAGGTATATCAACTCTAATAGAGGTATTATAAACCATATAACATGGTTTGTAGATGCGCAACATTCCAGTGACTTCACCAAACTGGCTTTTAATTTAGAGTACAGAAAACTTTTTGAAAACAACAGGCAGTTCAATGTTCGTGTTTTTGCCGGTAAATTTTTAAGAAACAAGACCAACTCTAATGACTACTTCAGCTTTGCATTGGATAGGCCCACAGATTATCTTTTTGATTACAACTATTTAGGACGTTCTGAGGATTCCGGAATTTACAGTCAGCAAATTATTATTGCAGAAGGGGGGTTTAAATCCAAATTGGACAATCCTTTTGCCAACGATTGGATGGCAACTGTAAACACAAGTTTTAATCTTTGGAGGTGGATAGAACTATATGGGGATGCAGGCTTTATGAAAAACAAAGGGCTAAACAATCGTTTTGTCTATGATTCTGGTGTACGTCTTAATTTGGTTACAGATTATTTTGAACTCTATTTTCCATTATACTCTAATAATGGTTGGGAGGTAGCACAGCCCAATTATAAAGAAAAAATTAGGTTTATTGTCACTTTAAGCCCTAAGACCCTCATTGGGTTATTTACAAGAAAATGGTTCTGATTTGTTGAAACATTCGTAATAAAATCCCTTTTTTCTGATTTATTTTCAACAAGTTGATTGTCATCATCATCTTCGTTAATAAATCCATACTATTTATCCCTTTTTATTAATTGCAAAAAACATTCAATTTTGGTACTTTCGCATAAAGCCACTCCAATTAATGAAAATTGAATCTAAGACCAGTAATGACATTTCTTTTAATGATTTTAAATCACAGATCATTAAAGATTATGAAACAGCGGTCACAAGTAGGGAATGTAGTTTATTGGGGAGAAGAGAAGTATTAAATGGAAAAGCCAAATTTGGAATTTTTGGCGATGGTAAAGAACTTCCACAATTAGCAATGGCCCGTTCATTTAAGAATGGGGATTTTAGAAGCGGTTATTACAGAGACCAAACCTTTATGATGGCATTAGGTCTATTAACTCCTAAAAACTTATTCCACGGCTTATATGCAACTACGGACATAGAAAAAGAGCCTATGAGTGCAGGTAGGCAAATGGGGGCACATTTTATTACGCATAGTCTTAATGAAGATGGTAGCTGGAAAAACTTAACACAACAAAAAAACAGTAGTGCAGACATTTCTTGTACTGCGGGTCAAATGCCCAGATTATTGGGGTTGGCTCAAGCATCCAAGGTCTATCGGGAAATAAAAGATGTTGATGCCACAAAATTCTCTCACAATGGAAATGAAGTGGCATGGGGCACAATTGGAAATGCAAGTACCAGTGAAGGACATTTCTTTGAAGTCATCAATGCAGCAGGCGTACTCCAAGTACCAATGATAATAAGCGTTTGGGATGATGAATATGGCATATCGGTCCCTGCAAAATACCATACTACAAAAAGTGATATTTCTAAAATTCTTGAAGGTTTTAGAAAAGATGATGATAATCTTGGTTATGAGTTGGTAAAGGTAAAAGGATGGGATTATACGGCTTTGATACACGCTTATGAAAATGCATCGGATTTAGCAAGGGAAGAACATGTGCCCATACTTATCCATGTAACGGAACTTACCCAGCCGCAAGGACACTCTACCTCTGGGTCTCATGAAAGATATAAATCTGAAGAAAGATTAGCTTGGGAAAAAGAAAACGATTGTAATAAACGTTTTAGAGAATTCATTATAGAGAATAATATTGCTTCAGAAGAAGAATTGTTAGCCATAGAGAAGTCTATAAAAAGAGAAGTAAGAGCTGCTAGAAAAGAAGCATGGGAAGAATTTTTAACCCCGTACAAACAAGTAAAAAAAACTTTGGTAGCACTATTGGAAAAAGCTGCCAATTCCAGTCCAAATAAAGTTTTTATCAATAAGATCAAAAATAATCTTATTGCTATAGAGGAGCCTGTTAATAAAGATTTTGCATCTAAATCTAGAAAAGCATTAAGGTATCTTTTAGAAGAAAACACCCCAGAAAAGAATGCATTACAACATTGGGTAGTTAATTTCTTAAAAGAAATGCAACCTAAATACAGTTCTCACCTATATAGCGAATTACCTAGTAAAGCTACCAATGTTGCCGAAGTAAAGGCTACATATGGCACAGATTTGGTCAAGGTGGATGGCAGAATAATTTTAAGGGATAATTTTGATAAACTCTTTGCAAAGTATCCTGAGTTATTAATATTTGGAGAGGATACTGGCGCCATTGGTGATGTAAACCAAGGATTGGAGGGGCTTCAAAAAAAATATGGAAAACTTAGATTAGCAGACACAGGAATTAGAGAAACCTCAATTATTGGTCAAGGAATAGGTCTTGCATTAAGAGGGTTACGCCCTATTGCAGAAATACAATATTTGGATTATATCTTGTACGCTTTACAAACTTTGAGTGATGATTTGGCCAGTCTTCATTACAGAACTGTAGGTAAACAAAAAGCGCCGCTCATTGTAAGAACACGAGGACATCGTTTAGAAGGTATTTGGCATTCTGGCTCGCAGATGGGTGGGTTAATCCACTTTTTAAGAGGAATGTACATACTGGTTCCAAGGAACATGACCAAAGCTGCAGGATTTTATAATACATTGATGAAAAGCGATGAACCAGCACTGGTCATAGAAAGCTTAAATGGATATAGGCTAAAAGAAGTACAACCTAATAATTTAGGCGAATTATGCACCCCTATAGGTGTTGTGGAAACAGTTAAAGAAGGTACAGATATTACCTTACTTTCTTATGGCTCAACTTTAAGAATTGTATTAAAAGTTGCTTCGGATTTAAAAGAAGTTGGGATTAATGCAGAAGTCATAGACGCACAAAGTCTGCTGCCATTTGATATCCAACATGATGTAGTAAGAAGTATTCAAAAAACCAATCGCTTATTAGTAATTGATGAAGATGTCCCTGGAGGATGCTCCGCTTATCTTATACGCGAGATTATAGAAAAACAAGATGGCTACCAGTATTTGGACAGTCCTCCTCTAACATTGACTGCCAAGGCACACAGACCTGCCTATGCAACTGATGGTGATTACTTTTCCAAACCCAATGAGGAAGATATTTTTGAAAAGGTATATGCTATAATGCACGAGGCAAACCCTAATGATTATCCAGCTATTTTTTAAACAAAGGCTTAGTGTTTTGTCTTATTAGCCTCCTCTTCTCCTTAATATTAACATAATATTAACATAATAAATCATTATTTTTAGGCAAACAAAAAGCCCCCTTTTTAAACATGAAAAACTCATTGAAAAATAATGTTGGCCTTGCAATTTTACGAATTGCGCCATCCGCTATGCTGCTTACACATGGAATAGATAAATTCCAAAATTTAATTAGCGGCAATTTTGAATTTGGAAACCCTATTGGTATTGGTGCAACTCCATCGCTTTTTCTTGCTGTAATTGGAGAGTTTGTATGTCCTATACTCTTAATTGTTGGTTTTAAAACTCGTTGGGCAGCTGTCCCCCCAACTATTACTATGGCTGTTGCAATACTTTTCGTCCATGGTTCTGACCCATTTGGAGTAAAAGAGAAAGCATTGCTTTACTTAGCCTTTTTTGTTGTTGTTATGCTTTTAGGCCCTGGAAAATACAGTGTAGACAGAAAATAGACTACCAAGAAGCAACTTAATGAAACATTAAAAGATATTTATTTGATCTTTTAATTAGAAGTATCCCAAATTTACAGAGCGGATGATAAAGTCCTTCCTCCTGTGAGAAACTATATGATTTTCACCAAAAGTTCCTTTAAAAGGTCTGCATGGGAAATATTGGTAGCACCCACTCCTTTTCCTTTAAGGTCTAGTTCTCTGAGATGGGAAATGATTCTGCTTACTTTTTTCATGGGGTAATTTCTAGCAGCTGTTTGAAATTCCGATACAAAGAAAGGGTTTACTCCCAAGGCACTGGCCACGCTTCTAGAAGAGTGGTCTTTTAATCCATGATATTTTAATAGCTGAGAAAAAAAGGTATTAAGTAAAGTGATGGTAACAACAAAAGGATTGTCTTTAGGGTTTTGGGAAAAATAGTTGATTATCCTAGCTGCTTTAACTACATTTTTCTCTCCTAAAGCTTTTTTAAGCTCAAAATTATTGTAATCCTTACTTATACCTATATGCTCCTCAATAGCATCAGGTGTTATTTCTGTTTCTTTGGGAACCACCAATTGCAATTTCTCTAACTCATTGTTGATTCTACTTAAGTCGGTTCCTAAAAACTCAACCAGTAAGATGGCAGCCTTAGGAGTAATGCTATATCCTTTTCCTTGTAAAATTCTTCTTATCCAATCAGAAACTTGATTTTCATACAGCTTCTTACTTTCAAACAATATTCCATTGGCCTTTATGGATTTGTATAATTTTTTACGCTTATCCAGCTTTCCATATTTATAACAGATGACCAAAATTGTGGATAATTGAGGCTGTTCTACATAAGAATTCAATTTTTCGATGCTACGGGACAAATGCTGTGCTTCTTTTACAATGACCACTTGTTTTTCAGACATCATGGGATAACGTTTAGCATTGCTGACAATCTCATCAATACTGGCCTCCTTACCGTAAAGCACCATTTGATTGAACCCGCGTTCTTCCTCGGTCAGTACATTTTTTTCAATGTATTCTGCTATCCGATCAATATAATAGGCTTCTTCACCCATTAAAAAATAAATGGGTTTTATATTACCGTTTTTAATATCGATTACTATTTGCTTAACTTCATCCATCCAAAAAAAAACATCAAATTTGCGCTATGCAGTTATTGAATTTTCCAGCATACGACTTTAGATTCAAAAATAGCGAAAATAAAGTCCAAATTTTTGATCTTATCCGTAAAAAATTTGTGGTGCTACAACCGGAAGAATGGGTACGGCAACATGTTGTAAAATACCTGATTGAAGAAAAAAAATACCCTAAATCTCATATTAATGTTGAGAAACAACTAAAAATCAACAATCTAACAAAGAGGTATGATGTAGTTGTGTTCAATTCAGATGGGAGTATTCATATATTAGTGGAATGCAAAGCTCCAGAAATAAAAATATCCCAATCGGTTTTTGACCAAATAGCACGTTACAACATGCAATTGCAGGCAAATTATTTAATGGTAACCAATGGATTGGAACATTATTATTGTAAAATGAATTTACTAGAAGAAAAATATACTTTTTTAAGGCAAATTCCTGATTTTAGCCGTTAATTTGCTACCGTTTTGAAGATAGCAATTGTCATACTCAACTGGAACGGTGCTGCACTGTTGGAAAAATTCCTTCCATCAGTTATTCGGCATTCAAAAAATGCAGATATTTATGTTGCGGACAATGCTTCTACAGACACTTCTATCTCTTTTTTAAAAGAGCAGTATCCAAACATAAAAATCATTCAAAATAAGTCCAATGGCGGTTATGCCAAAGGCTACAATGATGCATTACAGCATATAAGTGCTGATGTATATTGTTTGTTGAATTCTGATGTAGAAGTAAGTGAACATTGGCTTGAACCCATTAAAAGAGCCTTTAACGAAATCCCAGAAGCCGCAATTATACAACCCAAAATATTAGATTTAAAACGTAAGGATTATTTTGAGTATGCCGGTGCTGCTGGTGGTTACATTGATCAATTGGGCTATCCTTTTTGCCGTGGACGTATTTTCCAAGCTTTGGAAGAGGATAAAGGGCAGTACAATGATGTAAAAGAAATTTTTTGGGCGACAGGCGCCTGTATGTTTATTAAAAGTGAACTATACCATTTACTAGGTGGGTTTGATGAGGATTACTTTGCTCATCAAGAAGAAGTAGATCTGTGTTGGCGGGCAAAAAACAGAGGGTATAAAGTATTCTATACGGGCGCAAGCCATGTTTATCACCTAGGAGGTTCCACTTTAAATAATATGAATCCTAAGAAAACCTATTTAAATTTTAGGAATTCCCTCTACTCCATTACCAAAAACCTTCCCATAAGAAAGGCTTTTCTTATCGTTTTTATACGGTTATTATTAGATGGTGTGGCAGGGGTACGTTTTATTTTTCAACTAAAATTATTGCATTGCTTTGCTATTATTAGGGCTCACCTAAGTTTTTATCGTAACTTTAAGAAAATATATAAGAAGCGTGAAAAAGTGCATTTTATCAAAAAATACTACACTACGAAATCCATAGTGTGGTCACATTTCGTACATCAAGTAAGAAATTTTAACATTTTAGTAAAAGATTAACGAATATACATTATCAAAAAAAATCATTTTACATAATTTTGAAAATGAATTTTGGACTTAAACCAATTTATACAAACAATTAAATTTTAAACATCATTATGAAGAAAATTATTCTAGGCTGTTTGGGTGTAACACTTTTATTGTCCTCTTGTGTATCCCAAAAAAAATATGCTGATTTAGAGGCACAACAAAAAGAAACTCAAGACTTATTAAACTCAGCAACAGTCAAACTAAATGGCTGTTTAGAAGAGAAAGCCACGGCCACGGCCAGGTTAAGCACTTTAGAAGATCAAAATGCTTTCTTAAAGGCCAACAATCAAGAGTTGATTAACAATATGGGTAATTTGACCACGCTTACCACCAAAGGAGCTGAGAACTTAGAGAAATCTTTGGAAAGCCTTCAAGAAAAAGATTTAACAATACGTAAGTTACAAAATGCAATTACACGACGAGATTCTGTAAACCTTTCTTTGGTTCAGAGTTTAAAAGGTGTTCTTGGAAACTTGGATGATGAGGATATTCAAATCAGCGTTGAAAAAGGTGTTGTATTTGTTTCCATCTCAGATAAATTGTTGTTCCGTAGTGGAAGTTATAATATCACAAACAAAGCAAAAGAAGTATTGGGCAAGGTTGCCAAAGTGGTAAACAACAAACCTGATTTTGAATTTATGGTAGAAGGTCATACAGATAGTGACCCTTATAGAAGTGGTGTATTATTGGACAACTGGGATTTAAGTGTTAAACGTGCCACTGCCATTGTTCGTGTACTACAGAATGATTATGGTGTAGATCCTAAGCGTATGACCGCTGCCGGTAGAGCTAGTTATATTCCTTTATCTTCAACTGAAAAGTCTAAAAACAGAAGAACACGTATTGTGGTGCTTCCAAAAATAGATCAGTTTTATAGTATGATTGAAGAAGGAATGAAAGACCCTGCAATAGCAAACTAAGAAAAACAACAGTATATATTTAAAAAGCGACCCTCTTGGGTCGCTTTTTTTATTGATGCTATTCCTAAGCTTAAGAATACAGAAATCTATAGGTAATAACAAATGGGAACGGCTTCTATATTTACAAAAAGTCATATTAGGTTTCTATTCCGCTCAACCAGACACCTTGTAACCATCGGCACAATAGTAATTGAGTTACAAAATATCCAAACTTCCTTTTCCTTCCCTAATCACTTCTGGTTCTCCTTCTGACAAATCTATTATAGTTGATGCCACATTGTCCCCATACCCGCCATCAATGACCACATCTACCAAATTGTCCCACTTTTCGTAAATCAGTTCTGGGTCAGTAGTATATTCCAATAATTCATCTTCATCTCTAATAGATGTAGATACAATAGGGTTTCCTAGTTCTTGAACCAAAGCTTGTGCTATAGCATTATCTGGAACACGGATGCCAACAGTTTTCTTCTTTTTAAAGTCTTTGGGCAAGTTGTTATTTCCTGGAAGAATAAAGGTATACGCTCCTGGTAATGCTCTTTTTAAGAGCTTAAATGTTGGTGTATCTATTTGACGTACATAGTCTGACAAATTGCTCAAATCCGCACAAATGAACGACCAATTGGCCTTGGCAAGTTTAATCCCTTTTATACGGGCTATCTTCTCCAATGCTTTGGAGTTGGTAATATCACAACCCAGCCCATATATTGTATCTGTGGGGTATATGACCAAGCCTCCCTTTCTAAGAATGTCCACTACCCTTTTGATTTCTTTGGGGTTTGGGTTTTCTGGGTATATTTTTATGAATTCTGCCAATGGATTGGGTTTAACTGTTATTTAATTCAAATTAGTTTCCAACATGTTCATTAAATCAAAAGCTAAATCTTCTATATTAGTTGCTTTTTTATTAAAGGCTGATATGTTTGAAAGAATTACTATTCCATTTTTATTTTCTACATTGATTATGATAGAAGATGTATATCCCCCTGTTCCACCACTATGATTATGCCATATAACATCTGGCTTTTTCTTTACCATGTGCCACCCAAGGCCAATATCAATTTTATCATCAATAAGAAAAGTTTTAATTCTAGTCAGTTCCAATTCCTTATTTGAAGCATCAAATTGTGCTACTACAAATTTTGATAAGTCTTCAACTGTTGACACTATTCCACCTGCTCCAGTTAATGCTGACAAATCCCAATTAGATGTTTCATTACCAGCTGCATCAAGACCTTTTATCAAAATATCTTCCACTTCACTTCTATTTGTAGTGGAGTTCTTCATATTATACTTATCAAGAATATAGGTCTTTAATAAATCTTGATATTCTGTACCATCAATTTTACTGAGCACATAACCCAATAACCCGACACCCAGATTAGAATATTGATATTTCTCCCCTGCACGCTGGGACAAGAATAACTTATTGGTTAGATACTCTTCTAATTTTTCTTCATCATACTCTTTATAAGGATTATCAGGGTTTGATACTAAATCTAAATTGGAAGGCAATCTGTTTAGTCCAGAAGTATGGTTAGAAAGCTCCTTAAAAGATATTTGCTTGCCCCTTTTTATACATACTTCTAAATAATTGTTTATTTTATCATCCAATTTTAATTTATTATCAAGCACAAAATTCGCAAGAAGCGTAGCTGTAAAATACTTTAGTGATCGAACCAATTTCAAAGGCTTTTTTATGATTCTCCGTACTATGGACAAAATCATTCTCACGCTTTACTCCATAAAACTTAGCGAGTCCATTTTCAATGATGGCAAATGAGATTTGTGTTCTATTTGGAAACTCTTTGACCTTTTTAAAAATTAAATCTGATTGTTGTTCAGTAATTATGCCATTCTCGATTAACTGACTATTTGAAACAACGCTTCCCTGAGATTCTCCACAACTGTAGATTAAAAAAAGAATCCCTATTAAAAGATATTTTTTCATGATTTAAATTTATACAGAAAACATTCCTAAAGCCCCCTCAAGGTACAATCCGTCAGAAAACAAAATAATAGGTTTCGACTCCGCCTGTCTGCCGTACAGGCAGCTCAACCAGACAGTAGAACCAACAACTAAATTCTACCCGATCACTTCTAACTTTGCAAAGCGCAACAACAACTTTTTAATATTTTTTTCAAATTGTATCTCTGCTTTTTTATCGTTCCCAACACCTTCAATTTTAATTACTTTTCCTTTTCCAAAACGGGTATGGTTTACCAACGAGCCTTCTACTAAATTAGGGTCTATTGTATTTGTATTACCAACGGGAGTGCTTAATTCTGGTTTTAACTTACGTAATTTTCGTAATTGATTCTCATTGGGTCTTGCCGTACTTGGTGGTGTCCCTTTTGTAGGCTTATTTTGCCGTAATGTACTTTTGTCTACCTCTCCAAAAATATCAACATCTAAAAGTGATTTGTACCTATAACCTGCATTGTCCAAAGGAGTAAGGTTCTCCACATACTGCTCATCTATTTCTTCTATAAAACGGCTGGGTTCGGCATCAATCAATTTTCCCCATCTATATCTATTCTGAGCATAGGTAAGATAAACCTGCTTCTCAGCACGGGTAAGGGCCACATAGAACAATCTCCTCTCCTCTTCCAACTCGCTACGCGTACTCATACTCATAGCCGAAGGGAACAAATCTTCTTCCAAACCTACAATATATACATACGGAAACTCCAAACCTTTTGCCAAGTGAATGGTCATAAGTGCCACTCTATCATCATCGCCTGTATCCTTGTCCAAATCGGTTGCCAAGGCCACATCTTCCATAAACTCGGAGATATCTCCTTTGGCATCTACCAATTCCTTTTGTCCTTCAACAAAATCCTTGATTCCATTCAACAGTTCCTCAATATTCTCCATCTTGGCAATACCTTCTGGAGTTCCATCTTTTTTAAATTCCAACAAAATCCCCGTTTTCTTGGCCACATGCTCTGCCAAAGTAAACGCATCTGCTCCCTGATTCATGATTTGGAAGCTTTTAATCATTGTTGTGAAATTCTTTAGCTTGGCTTTTGTACCTGCGTTTATGTTTAAGTTCAGTTTATCCAAATGTTGCATCACCTCAAAAATGGAACGCCCATAATGATTGGCGGCAACGACCAATTTATCTATAGTGGTCTGCCCTATTCCCCTAGCAGGAAAATTAATGATGCGTTTTAGTGCCTCTTCATCTTTTGGATTGATGACCAATCGTAAATAAGACAATACATCCTTTATTTCCTTACGTTGGTAAAATGAAAGTCCTCCATATATTCTATAGGAAATATCCCTTTTTCTGAGCGCATCCTCAATGGCCCGGGATTGGGAATTGGTACGGTACAAAACTGCAAAATTACCGTTGGGCAATTGCTCTCGCATTTTGTTTTCAAAAATAGAACTGGCTACAAACCTACCTTCCTCTGCATCTGTGGGGCTTCTATGTACTTTTATCTTGGCACCATCATCATTGTCTGTCCAGACATCCTTTTCCAACTGGTTCTTGTTCTTTGCAATAATACTATTGGCCGCATTTACAATATTCTTGGTGGAACGATAATTTTGTTCTAAACGGTACATTCCCACATTATCATAATCCTTTTGAAAGTTGAGAATATTATTGATGTTTGCGCCCCTAAACGAGTATATACTCTGTGCATCATCCCCCACCACGCATATATTTTGAAATCGGTCAGAAAGTGCTTTTACAATAAGATATTGGGAATGGTTGGTATCTTGGTACTCATCCACCAAAATATACCTAAACCTATCTTGATACTTTGCCAATACCTCTGGGAAACGGGTCAACAGTTCATTTGTACGCAACAGTAAATCATCAAAATCCATGGCTCCCGCCTTAAAACAGCGCTCTACATATTCCTGATAGATCTCCCCCATCCGAGGTCTTTTGGTCATGGCATCAGCCTCAACCAATTCAGGATTGTTTAAATATGCCTTTACGGTAATCAAACTATTCTTATAGGATGAAATTCTATTTTGTACCTGCTTGTATTTATAGATATCCTTGTCCAGCCCCTTTTCCTTGATAATGGCTGCTAATAAACGTTGGGAATCTTGCGTATCATAAATAGTGAAATTGCTAGGGAAGCCCAACTTATCACCATCAAACCGAAGCAGTTTAGCAAAAACAGAGTGAAAAGTACCCATCCATAGGTTTTTAGTCTCAGAGGTTCCAACTATATTGGCAATACGTTTTTTCATTTCACGTGCAGCCTTATTGGTGAAAGTCAAGGATAATATATTAAAAGAGTCCACCCCTTGCTTCATCAAATGGGCAATCCGAAACGTTAATACTCGGGTTTTTCCAGAGCCTGCTCCTGCAATCACCATTAAAGGGCCATCCTTATGTAGAACAGGTCCTTTTTGTGCTTCATTAAGTCCTTCTATAAAATTCTTCAACTGTATTTTTTATTTATGTGCTAAGGAAGCGTGAATTTAGCCATTATTCACCTGATGCTAAAATCATCATTTTAATAATTATGAACAATGCAAATGGGTTTTCGTTCTAATTTTGAATATATTTATTGGCATAAAATAAACTAATGAAAAAAATTTACGTTTTCCTATTCTTTGTTGCCGTCCTTCTAAATACAAACGCTACTTTTTCACAAATCAAAAAAGCAGGTCCGATCATTACTGATTACGGGTTTGTTTTCAAGGTTGAAAATACTGATTATAAGGTAAATACCTCTAAGGAGTTAAAGGCTGTCTTTGATATTATGAACAGCCCAGAAGATACTAAAAAACGAAATTCCAGTATAGAAACTGCAGCTCGGTTTTTAAATATGCATGCACAAGAAAATGTTCCTACCAATAAATTGCATGCGGTTTTAGTAGTACACAACAACGCATCCAAAGATATTATTACAAACGAAGCATATAAAAAAAGGTATGGTACGGACAATCCCAATGAGGAAATGATCAAAGTATTGATGAATTCTGGAGTGCAAGTGATTTTTTGTGGTCAATCTTCTATGGCAAGGGGTTTTCCAAAAGAAGAATTGATTCCCGGTGTACAATTATCACTTTCAGCCATGACAGCACTTATACAATTACAAGACGAAGGATATAGACTAATTAAATTTTAAACTAGAACACATGAAAAGAAAATTACTATTTGGGGCATTGTTATGTACATTTTCCGCAATGGCACAAGTGCCAGATTTTGAAAATGAATACAAGGCCATTGAAAGCAAGGTGATTGAATGGCGACAAGATTTTCACCAAAACCCAGAATTGAGCAATAGAGAATTTAAAACAGCAGAGAAAATTGCCAAACATTTAAAATCTTTAGGGATTGAGGTGCAAACTGGTGTAGCAAAAACTGGTGTTGTAGGCATTTTAAAAGGAAATACCCCTGGAAAAGTAGTTGCTTTAAGAGCAGATATTGATGCGCTTCCAGTAACGGAACGAAATGAGCTGCCTTTTAAATCCAATGTCACTTCCACTTTTTTAGATACTGAAGTTGGCGTAATGCATGCCTGCGGTCATGATACACATATGGCAATGCTAATGGGCGTTGCAGAAATATTATCCAAAAACAAGGATAAAATAAAAGGTACGGTCAAATTTATATTTCAACCAGCAGAGGAAGGTGCTCCTCCAGGAGAAGAAGGAGGTGCTGAACTAATGGTCAAAGAAGGGGTCTTAGAAAACCCAAAAGTAGATGCCATTTTTGGGTTGCACATCAATTCTGCCACTCCTGTTGGAACCATTAGATATAAATCTGGCGGAACCATGGCAGCGGCACAACGTTTTGAAATACATGTAAAAGGAAAGCAAAGTCATGGGTCACAACCATGGTCTGGGGTAGATCCAATTCTGATCAGTGCCAAAATCATTGACGGTTTACAGACCATCATTAGTAGAGAAGCAAACTTGACCAATGAAGCTGCAGTAATAACCATCGGGAAAATCACCAGTGGTGTACGGTCAAATATCATTCCTGAAACTGCAGAAATGATCGGGACCATTAGAACTTTGGATTATGATATGCAAAAAATGATTAATAAGAGAATGAAAGAAATGGTGTCCACAATTGCAAAAGCCTATGGTGGTGAAGCTACCATTACCATTGCAAAAGGGTTGCCCATAACGTATAATGACCCAGAATTAACAGAAAAGACATTGCCGATTATACGAAAAATTGCTGGTGAAGAAAATGTGGTTTCTCAAAAAGCAATAACAGGTGCTGAGGATTTTTCTTTCTTTCAGGAAAAGATTCCTGGATTTTTCTTCTTTTTAGGCGGAATGACTCCAGGAAATACAGAATATTTCCCGCACCATACCCCAGATTTTAAAATTGATGACAACAGTATGCTTTTAGGGGTTAAAGTCATGACAGAAATTACATTGGATTATTTAAACCAGTAATTATTGATGGAATCATTTTTCAATATGTTTGGACAAATTTCTTGGTGGCTATGGATATTGATTGGATTGGCACTAGTTGCCATACGTGATATATTTTTTCAACGGGCGCATACCATTAGTCACAATTTTCCCATAATCGGTCATTTAAGGTATTGGTTAGAGAGCATTGGCCCAGAAATGCGTCAATATTTTGTGGCAAACAATCGGGAAGAGCTTCCATTTAACCGTATAGAACGTGGTTGGATCTATGCATCAGCAAAAAAAGAGAACAATTACGAAGGTTTTGGAACGGATAGGGATATTTATGACCACCATCATATTTTTATAAAAAATCAGATGATGGCGTACAAAGTGGATGACAACCATCCAAATGCAATCGATAAAACCTTTTTACCTTGTGCAAAGGTCATTGGTGGTTATAACAAACGTAGAAAACCATATAGGCCAGCATCGATTATCAATGTTTCTGCCATGAGCTTTGGCTCACTTTCTGCTGCTGCTGTTGAAGCTATGAACACGGGTGTAAAAAATTCTGGGGCATACCATAATACAGGTGAAGGCGGACTTTCTCCTTATCATAAACAAGGCGGTGATGTTATTTTTCATTTTGGGACAGGGTATTTTGGTGTACGATCAAAAGAAGGGAATTTTTCCATAGAGAAAATAAAAAAACTGGTCAGTGAAAACCCATGTATTAAAGCCATAGAAATAAAATTGTCACAAGGTGCAAAACCTGGAAAAGGAGGAATCTTGCCCGGAGCTAAAATAACCCATGAAATTGCTAAAATTAGAGGCGTTGAAGTTGGTAAGGATGTACTTTCCCCAGCGACTCACAAAGCATTTAACAACGTTCCAGAACTATTACAATTGATTGAAGATATTGCGAATGAAACAGGTCTTCCCGTAGGCATAAAAGGAGCAATTGGAAAATTGGATCAGTGGGAAGAATTGGCAACTTTAATGATAAAAACAGGTAAAGGTCCAGATTTTATTACTGTTGATGGTGGTGAAGGCGGCACTGGTGCCGCTCCACCAAGTTTTGCCGATCATGTATCTCTTCCTTGGGTATATGGCTTCACCTGTTTGTATCAAGTTTTTCAAAAGAAAAGACTTACGGATAGAATTGTTTTTATTGGTAGCGGAAAATTAGGTTTTCCAGCAAAAGCGGCCATGGCATTTGCAATGGGTGTGGATTGCATCAATGTTGCCCGTGAGGCCATGATGAGCATTGGCTGTATACAATCTCAAGTATGCCATACCAACCGTTGTCCATCTGGTGTGGCCACACAGAGCAAGTGGTTACAAAAAGGCATCAACGTTCCCCTAAAATCTGTTAGATTGGCACAGTACTTTAAATCATTCCGAAAAGAATTTATAGAGATTACCCATGCAGCAGGCTATGAACATCCTTGCCAATTTACTATGGAAGACATACAGGTAAATGTAGATGATATTGACTTAAACAGGAATTTACGGTATACCTATGGATATGATAAAACTCCTGTACCTTATGCCAATATGCAGGAATTGTATGATTGTGTCTATTTAGGGGGGAAAGAATACATGGAAAAAACCAACTAATCTATTTTATACTATTTTTGAATTAAAATAACCCCATGAAGAAAAACTACATATTTGCTTTTATTTTACTATTGACTTGTATAACTGTCCATTCGCAAAAAAAAAGTGAACTGTTTTTGGAAATAGAAAATTTAAAAACTGAACTTAGCACTATAAAAGCCGAAGTTACCGAAGCCAAGAAAAATGAACGAGTTAGTCTTGCAAAGGCAGAATTATATGAAAGCCAAGTAACGGAACTACAAGATGCCAATGTAACTCTTCTTAAAAACTTAAATAGTTTCGCAACGATCTCCAATAAAAACTCAGAGAACATCAATAGGACATTGGCTAGTTTAGAAGAAAAAGAAAAACAATTAAAAACAATTAATAATACAATTGCTAGCATTGACTCAACCGCACTTATTGTGCTCACCAATGCAAAGCAAACACTTGGCGAAAATGCTAAAATAGCAGTTGTAAATGGTGCCATATTAATTTCGGCAAGCCAAGAATTTGTTTTCTCAGATGCGGCAACCTCTACAATTTCAGAGACTGCACATCCTTGGTTAGAAAAAGTGGCGGCCATCTTAACAGCCAACCCAACAATGGCAATTTCTGTTGAAGGGCTTAGTATGACTGGAGAATTGGACTTAGCCGCTTCACAAGCCACAGCTGTATCTTCTATTCTTAAAAAACAGTTTTCTATAGCTCCAGACCGAATCATTTCCATTGGGAAAGATGGTAATTTTAAGGAAGGCATCAACCTAAAGATACATCCAAAATTTGACGATTTTTATTTATTGGTAAGGAAAAGTATGAAGAATGCTAACAAGGGGTAATAGTTTAAAAGAGTCCTGTTATAATTTTTATAAAAAACCTGCGTTTTAAATCCATAACAATCTCAACCCTGATAACTATCGGGATCTAGCTAAACTAAAAACATGACAGGAGAAGCAGTCTTTCAATCATTTGCCTATATATTACCATCAATAGTGACTGGTGCAGTAGCTTTTTATTTTTTCAGAATGCACACCAATAATGAGGAAGGCAGAAGAAGGTACTTATTGCACAAGGATACCCAGAAAAGTACTTTGCCCATACGCCTACAAGCTTATGAGCGCATGGCTTTGTTTTTAGAGCGAATTTCCCTTCCAAGTCTTGTCGTTAGGGTTAAACCCAAATCTTCTGATAAAAGTGATTATGAAAATCTTTTAGTAAAAAGCATTGAAAATGAGTTTGAACATAACCTTTCCCAACAAATTTATCTGACCGATGAATGTTGGAATGTAATCAAAGCGGCAAAAAATGCTACAATACAAGCTATTAGAAGTGCTGGCATGAGTGAATCTGATAGTGCCGATAAATTACGTGAAGATATTTTAACCAAGACCATGGACAAACAATCACCATCTGCAACGGCATTATCCTTTGTTAAGAAAGAGATTGGGGAACTATGGTAAATTGAAAATTTATATTTATTTTTTGCTTGCTTTCTTTTCTGCGTAATTAAATCCTTGAAGCCACCATTCTGTCATTAATTTCTTGTTGAATACCAAAGAGTTTTCAGTTAATTTTGTGGGCGTATAATATAAGTTAAGCTTTACTCCCCTATGCTTTGCTGCTAAAACCCCTTCAGAAATATCATGATGTTCTATTTGGTCCAATACAAAACCATAGATACTCAGCATTAAGGAAAAAGGATTTTTGCCCAATACCTTATTATGATCCATATTTTCAGATTCCAGTATAATGGCATCTATTTCTGTAGCACCTCTTTTCACAGCTTCTCTAATAGGAAGCACACATCCCAAACCACCATCTCCATATTCATAACCATTTTTCTTCACCAAGGACATAAAAGGGATATAATTACAGGAAATCCAAATCCAGTCACAAAACTCATCGTAACTAAAATCTTTGATTGATTTATATTCCACTCTGTTTTTTGAAAGGTTGGATACTGTGACTATAACATCTTTATGCCTAGCTCGTATGGCTTCAAAATCTTCTATTAAAAAATTTCGCCTTATGGTTCTTCTTAATGTTTTACTCTCCCCAAAAGTCCTTTTTTTCTTTATAAACTGTAGAAAAGTGGTCATAAAATTAATGGAAACATACTCTCTGTTTTCCTTTTTTCTTACCACAAACGGGTTTAAACTAAAGATTTTTCGTTGGTCTATATTTGTATATAAATCATACAGCTTATCAATATTATCCAATGCTAAGTGAGGAATAAGTAAACTTCCCGTGGAAGTCCCCACAAAAAGGTCATATTCTCTTTTCTCCACTTCCATTAAATACTGTGCCACACCACCTGCAAAAGCACCTTTACTTCCACCTCCACTAATTACCAATGCTTTCATTCTTGGTCTGGTTCTATTTGATTTAGTTCTACGTTTTTATGCTTTGCGAAATTATAACCACTTTTCCACCATGCTGTCATTTTTCCCTTATTAAAAATCAAAGAATTGGTCGTCAACACAGTTGGTGTATAATAAAAATTGATAATGGCTCCATTATGTTTGGCTACATATTTTCCAATGCGGATATTCTGATTTTCAATCCTGTCTAGAATAAACCCGAACATATTCGTCAATAAAGAAAAAACATTTTTAGAGGGCATTCGGTTTATATGGGTCACTTCTGTTTGTAAAATTATAGCATCCACCTCTGTTGCACCTCTTTTAATGGCCTCCTCAATGGGAACCATATTACCCAAACCACCATCTGCATACTCACAACCATTCTTTTTCACCAAACTCATAAAAGGCGTATAGTTACAGGAAATCCATATCCACTCACAAAATTCATCATATGTGCAATCATTGATTGACTTATACTCTACCTGATTCAAGGATAAATTGGAAACCGTGACCACAATATTCTTAGCCCCCCCTTTTAGGGCGTTAAACTCTTCTTCTGTGATGGCATATTTAATTAGTTTTAATAGGTTGTGACTTTCCCCAAAAGTTTTACTGCCTTTATAGAAATTTTTAAAAACGTTCCAATGGTTAATCCCTATATTGTCTATTCCATGCCTTTTTTGAATGGTAAACGGGCAATTACTAAAAATACTATCTTGATTGACCGAAGTAAATATTTCTCGTATTTTTTCTATTTTTTCTAATGCCAAATGAGAAATTAGAAGACTGCCTGTAGATGTACCAATAAAAAGGTCGTAATCATAGTCCAGTTCCTGCATGAGAAATTGTGCAACACCACCTGCAAAAGCTCCTTTGCTACCACCTCCAGAAATTACCATTGCTCTCATTCTATATTCAATTTGCTGTTTAGATAATGTTGTTCCTTATCATTTAGCGAAGGCAAAAGTAAAGAAAATCGTTTTCTATTTCTATCATCTTCTAAAAGCCTATCCAGTAAATTTCGGGTAAACTTTCTAAATTGCCAAGAATGATGTACACAAGCATTTGCTAAATCTTTTAAGTTCTTATCTGTAAAATTAAAAACGTCATTTAAATACTGGAACGTAGCTTGCCTAATCTCAAAATTGTACTCAGGAGCAGTATATTGCTGCAATTCTTTTAGAAAATCTTGTTTTTTATCCTCATCATAATTTTTGGTCAAAATAGCCAACGTCAACCAAAGTAAACGAATATTTTTATTAGGTAATCCAATCACATTTTTTGTTCTACCCAAATAGTTAATCCTATCTTCTGGAAAATGAACCCACAACTTATAAAGTGCGTTCTCAATAGTTATATAACTTTTGTCATTCAAAAAAGATTCAAAATCTGTTTTAAGACCAGACGGTATTTTTTCTGACCCAATAGCAAAAACCTGTCGTGTTTTTAAATCATTTTCATGCAATACTTCTTTAATAAAGTCTATTGACAGTGATTTATGATAGGTTGTAATGACCGCTTCCTTAAATTTTATAGAAGTTGATTTGTTCCAATACTTTTTGATTACAGTTTCATTGTCCACACTACTAGTGGTCAATTCCCATTGCAGTTCAAAAAAATGGGACAGGGAGTTGTTTGAGATTTTCAAATTTTCTTTGACTTTCTCATATGGAAAGTCAGTTTCATTTAACCATAATTTTTCAAACTCAACTAAATCCTTTCCGCTTGTAAGTCTAACTTCATTCAAAAAATCTTCAATTGTTACGTTCTTAAACTTATGCTTTAAAAGATAGTTCTTAACCCCCAATTTAAAAGCTTTCTCCCCTACCTCTTCTTTCAACATATGCAAGGCCCAAGCTCCTTTTTCATAAAAAGTAAGGCTACTGGCCTTGGGATTGATCAATGCCTCTCCATTGCCCTTTCTGGAAAGCTTATCCAGTTGTTTTGCTGTTTCATACAGTTTCCAATAGTAATGGTCGTCTCCAAAAATTTCTTTCTCGGCCAAATATGCATAATAGGTGGCAAACCCTTCATGTAGCCAATGGTGGTTACTATCCACTTCTGTGACCAAATTCCCAAACCATTGGTGTGCCAGTTCATGGGCATTTACATTCACATAGTTTTTATCCACAAAACTAATGGAATCTATCATATAGGAATCGGCAAAAATAGTTGTGCTTGTATTCTCCATACCTGCATATAAAAAATCCCGTACAGGCACTTGCTTATAGTTTTGCCATGGATATGGAACATCAATTTCATTTTCCAAGAAATCAAAAATTTGTTTAGAGCATCTATATGTAGGCTCAACTTTAAGGCTGTCTTTTGGGGTGTAGTACAGTTCAATTGGAACACCAGAAGTAGATGTGGTGCCCATTTTATTATAATCACCAATAGCAAAGGCCAATAAGTAACTGCTCATGGGTTTTTGCATGTTAAACTTCCATAGGATCCAATTGTAGCTCTCTTTTACTTTATCTGAAGCAGGAAATACATGCTCATTAGAGCCTTTTCTTTTGGTAAACAATTTTCCGTTGGAAATAACTTTATATCGACTATCCACGATAATTGTCAAATCAAACTCTACTTTTTCGTTCATATCATCAAAACTGGGCAACCAATGGCTGGTATATTTTCCTTGTCCTTGCGTCCATACTTGCCCTTTGACTCCGCTCAGGGTAACATTAGTAACTTCTCCGATAAAATATACTGTTTGTTTTGGCTTAGCCTCAAAAGACATGGAAATTTTATATGTTTCCCTTGCTTTCAGCTTTTTGTAGATTGATATTGTTTTTTGATTATTTAAAAATTTTACTTTTTCTCCATTCAATTGAACCGAAGAGAACTTCATTTTTTTGGCATCTAAAAAAATGGAGTCTACATTTTTTAAAACATTAAAGGTATACGTGACACTACCTTTAATTTCCTTTACAATAGGTAGGAGTCTAATTTTTGCTTCTGCATGAATAAAATCCACCTTATCCTGATGCTGAGCAAAAGACAGACCGCTAAAACAAAGTAAAAAAAACAGTAAAAAAAATCTCATGTATTGTTCAATAACTAATATTACACCAAATTAAGCAATTTGGTTTGTTGCAGTTGTATTGGGGATGCAGTATTTTAGTCCTATGAATTCTAATTTTCTGCAAACTCCCATAGCATACCTTAAAGGTGTTGGTCCAAACAGGGCAGATACCTTGCAGTCAGAATTGGGTATTTCTACCTATCAAGATTTAATCAATCTTTTCCCAAATAGATATCTGGACAAAACCCAATATTATAAAATTGGTCAATTACAGCGCAGCAATGCAGATATACAAGTTGTTGGAAAAATTGTTCATATAAAAACAGTGGAACAAAAGAAAGGGAAACGTTTGGTGGCTTCTTTTGTGGACGATACAGGGGAAATGGAACTAATTTGGTTCAGAGGCCAAAAATGGGTCAAGGAAAACCTAAAGCTGAACACTCCTTATGTGATTTTTGGAAAAACCAATTGGTATAATGGCAAGTTCTCTATGCCACATCCAGAGATGGAGTTATTGACCGTGCATGAACAAGGGCTGAAAATTGCCATGCAGCCCATTTATCCTTCCACTGAAAAACTGAGTGTCAAGGGGATTACCAATAGAGTGACCAATAAATTGATGCAACAGCTTTTTTTGGATACCAAAGGGCCGTTTATGGAAACCCTTTCTGCCGATATTATAAATGAATTGAAACTACTACCAAAGAGCGAATCGCTCTTTAACATCCATTTTCCAAAGAACCAAGAGTTGTTGGCAAAAGCCCAGTTCCGATTAAAATTTGAGGAGCTGTTTTACATACAAATGCAGTTGATTACCAAAAAAATGGTTCGGAAACGGAAAATAAAAGGGTTTAATTTTGACCAAGTAGGAGAACTGTTCAATATTTTTTATAAGGAACACCTTCCTTTTGAACTTACCAATGCGCAAAAAAGGGTTATTAAAGAAATTAGGACAGATTTGGGTAGCAATGCCCAAATGAACAGATTATTACAGGGTGATGTAGGTTCTGGGAAAACCATTGTTGCCCTAATGATCATGCTTTTGGCAATTGACAATGGTTTTCAGGCAACTATAATAGCACCTACTGAAATTCTGGCGAATCAACATTTTAACGGAATCAAGGAGTTATTAGGAGAAATGAATGTGAATGTTGCATTACTGACAGGTTCTGTAAAAAAATCCGCAAGAAAAATCATTCATGAACAGTTGGAGAATGGGGAACTACATATTTTAATTGGCACCCATGCCGTATTGGAAGATAAAGTCCAGTTTAAAAATTTAGGCTTAGCTGTTATTGATGAGCAACATAGGTTTGGTGTGGCACAGCGTTCCAAACTATGGCACAAAAATGAAATGCCTCCACATATATTGGTAATGACCGCAACGCCCATTCCAAGAACCTTGGCCATGAGCCTTTATGGTGACTTGGATATTTCGGTCATTGATGAGCTCCCACCAGGGAGAAAAGCCATAAAAACAGTACACAGATTTGATGCCAACCGACTAAAGGTTTTTGGTTTCATTAAAGACGAAATTAAAAAAGGAAGGCAAATCTATGTGGTTTACCCATTAATCCAAGAATCCGAAGCTTTGGATTATAAAGATTTAATGGATGGGTATGAAAGTATTGTACGCGACTTTCCCCTACCCGATTATCAGATTTCCATAGTACATGGAAAAATGAAACCTGCAGATAAGGATTACGAAATGGCCCGTTTTGTGAAAGGGGAAACCCATATTATGGTTGCTACCACGGTTATTGAGGTTGGGGTCAATGTCCCAAATGCTTCTGTAATGATTATAGAAAGTGCGGAACGCTTCGGCCTTTCACAATTGCACCAATTACGAGGACGTGTTGGTCGTGGAGCAGATCAGAGTTACTGTATTCTAATGACCAGTCATAAATTATCTTCTGATGCCAAAATCAGGTTGGAAACCATGGTGCGCACCAATGATGGTTTTGAAATTGCCGAAGTGGATTTAAAACTCCGTGGACCTGGAGACCTAATGGGCACTCAACAAAGTGGTGCTTTAAACTTAAAAATTGCAGATATCATAAAGGACAATGATATATTAAAAATAGCTAGGCATTATGCTTTAAAAATTTTAAAAGAAGATCCAACTTTAGAGAAAGAAGATTATAAAATTATTCGATATACCTATGCGCAATTGGTAAAACATAAGAATATATGGACGTATATAAGTTAGCCGTTAACATTGATCCCAATGTGGGACTTTAAAATATTTAGTGTACAGTTTAAAACTAAAAACCTTCACGTTGAACATCGTAATTTCATAGACCACTAATACCAAAAAAGTGCCTTGTATTTTATACATTTGTTAGTTATAAAAACATACTGTACTTAGCTAGTTCAACTCATAATAAGATTAGCTAAATCAATTTGTAAAAAACATGAAAAAAACATTATTTGATAAAGTTTGGGATTCACATGTAGTACGCCATGTAGAAAATGGACCTGATGTCCTTTTTATTGACCGTCATTTGGTACATGAAGTAACTAGTCCCGTTGCCTTTTTAGGGTTAAAAAACAGAGATATTGGCGTGCTATACCCTGAACGTACTTTTGCTACGGCAGATCATAACACTCCTACCATAAATCAACATTTGCCTATAAAAGACCCATTATCGTTAAACCAGTTAAATGCATTGGAGCAAAATGCCAAAGAACACGGTATTAGCCACTGGGGATTGGGGCATGAGAAAAACGGAATAGTACACGTAGTCGGTCCTGAGTATGGAATTACGCAACCTGGAGCAACCATTGTTTGTGGCGATTCCCACACTTCCACCCATGGAGCATTTGGAGCAGTTGCTTTTGGTATTGGAACCTCAGAGGTAGAAATGGTCTTGTCCACACAATGCATTATGCAGCCCAAGCCTAAAAAAATGCGAATCAATGTAAATGGTAAATTAAACTTTGGAGTTACCCCCAAAGATGTTGCCCTGTACATTATTTCTAAATTGACCACTTCTGGTGCTACTGGATATTTTGTAGAGTATGCAGGGGATGTGTTTAAGAACATGACCATGGAAGGCCGTATGACCGTTTGTAACCTTAGTATAGAAATGGGAGCCCGTGGCGGCATAATTGCGCCAGATGAAAAAACATTTGAATACGTAAAAGGACGTGAGTTTACGCCAAGTGGCACGGCATGGGACAAAGTCATGGTGTATTGGAAAACATTAAAAACCGATGAAGGTGCTACTTTTGATAAAGAATTGGACTTTAACGCTTCTGATATAGAACCAATGATTACCTATGGAACCAACCCTGGAATGGGATTGGGCATCTCCAAATGTATTCCAACCGCTGATGAGATTGAAGGTGGTGAGGCCACATATAAAAAATCCCTTAATTATATGGCTTTCAGTGAAGGTGATGATATGATTGGCAAACCAATCGATTTTGTCTTTATTGGCAGTTGTACCAATGGCAGGATAGAAGATTTTAGAGCTTTTGCCTCTATTGTTGAAGGAAGGCATAAAGCACCTAATGTTACAGCTTGGCTGGTTCCTGGATCCCATAAAGTAGAAGCTGCAATAGCAGAAGAAGGTTTGTTGGATATTTTCAAAGAAGCTGGTTTTGAGCTTCGCGAACCTGGATGTTCTGCTTGTTTGGCTATGAACGATGATAAGGTTCCCGCAGGAAAATATGCCGTAAGTACCTCTAACAGAAATTTTGAAGGCAGACAAGGGCCTGGATCAAGAACATTATTGGCAAGTCCATTAGTGGCAGCAGCAGCAGCAGTTACTGGTAAAGTGACGGATCCACGTGAACTATTAAAAAAAGCATAGAAAATGGCATACGATAAATTCAATATATTAACAAGTAACGCTGTTCCACTTCCAATAGAGAATGTGGACACAGACCAAATAATCCCAGCTAGATTCCTTAAAGCAACCGAGCGTAAAGGTTTTGGAGACAATTTATTTAGAGATTGGAGATACAATAATGATGATTCACCAAAATCTGACTTTGTTCTAAACAACCCTACATATAGCGGGAAAATATTGGTTGGCGGAAAAAACTTTGGTTCTGGATCATCTAGGGAACATGCAGCTTGGGCCATATATGATTATGGTTTCAGGTGTGTGGTATCCAGTTTTTTTGCAGATATTTTTAGAGGTAACTGCCTTAACATTGGTGTACTTCCCGTACAGGTAAGTCCAGAATTTTCAGATAAAATATTCTCGGCAATTGCTGCTGACCCAAAAACTGAATTAGAGATAAACCTACATGACCAAACCATTACCATTGTATCCAGTGGTGAGCAAGAATCTTTTGATATCAATGAATATAAAAAGAACAACCTACTCAATGGTTTTGATGATATCGATTATTTATTGAACATTAAGGAGGAAATAAAGGCTTTCGCTCAGAATACTCCGCTTTAATTTTTATCAATAATAACTTAAATCCAAAATGTCTTAACGTATATTTCAAGGATTTTATGGATTAATATAAATACGTTTATTAGTATTTTTTGAAAATGAAAAAAAGAATCGAAATAATGGACACTACCCTCCGGGATGGCGAACAGACCTCCTCGGTGTCCTTTTCTGCATCAGAAAAACTAACCCTAGCCAAATTACTTTTAGACGAACTAAAGGTTGACCGAATTGAAGTAGCTTCTGCTAGAGTTTCAGAGGGAGAATTCCAAGCAGTAAAGAATATTACTGAATGGGCAGCAACACAAGGCTATTTAAACCGTATAGAAGTATTGACATTTGTTGATGGTGGCATTTCCTTAAAATGGATGCAAGAAGCTGGTGCAAAAGTTCAGAATTTACTCACTAAAGGCTCTCTAAACCATTTGACTCATCAACTTAAAAAAACACCCGAACAACATTTTAATGCCATTGCAGAAAGTGTCGCCAATGCAAAAAAAGTTGGAATAGATACCAATGTATATTTAGAGGACTGGAGCAATGGAATGAAAAATTCTCCTGAGTATGTTTTTCAATACTTGGACTTTATGTCAACCTTGCCCATTATCCGTATAATGCTTCCTGATACATTAGGGGTTTTAACACATACGGAGACCTCTGGTTTTGTATCTCAAATCGTTGAAAAATATCCAGATATTCATTTTGATTTTCATGGACATAATGATTATGATCTTAGTGTCGCCAATGTTATGGAAGCACTGAAAGCTGGTTGCCATGGATTGCACCTAACCGTTAACGGAATGGGAGAAAGGGCAGGTAATGCTCCCCTTGCAAGTGTGGTTGCGGTCATTAATGATTTTTTACCTGAAATTGAAATCTCAGTCAGTGAACCCTCCTTGTTCAAAGTAAGTAAACTGGTCTCAACTTTTACAGGTTTTGGCATCCCAGCGAACAAACCTATAGTTGGTGATAATGTTTTTACACAAACTGCTGGAATACATGCGGATGGAGACAGTAAAAAGAATCTTTACTTCAACGATTTATTACCAGAAAGATTCGGCAGAAAACGCAAATATGCGCTAGGAAAAACCTCTGGAAAAGCAAACATACTCAAGAATCTTCAGGAGCTTGGATTAACGCTTAATGATGATGAATTAAAGAAAATTACAGAACGTATTATTGAACTTGGGGATAAAAAAGAAAAGGTAACCAAGGAAGATTTACCTTATATTATTTCTGATGTATTAGGTGGTGATTCTTATCACCAAAAAGTATTTGTAAAATCGTACGTACTTACCCACTCCAAGGGATTAAAACCATCCACTTCTGTTTCAGTTGAAATTGACGGTGAATCATTTGAAGAAAATGCTCAAGGCGATGGTCAATTTGATGCCTTTATGAATGCGCTCAAAAAAGTATACAGCTCTAAAAAAATACAGTTGCCCAATCTAATTGATTATGCGGTAAGAATTCCACCAGGAAGTCATTCTGATGCACTCTGCGAAACTATCATTACTTGGGAAAGTGACGGAAAAGACTTTATTACAAGAGGTCTAGATTCTGACCAAACAGTTTCAGCAATCAAGGCTACTGAAAAAATGCTTAACATTATATAATTATAACTCACAAAATATTTTAAATGAAATTAAATATTGCACTTTTAGCAGGAGATGGTATTGGCCCCGAAGTTATAGACCAAGCCGTAAAGGTTTCAGATGCTATAGCCAAAAAATACAATCATGAAATTAACTGGACGCCCGCTTTGACAGGTGCTGTGGCTATTGATGCTGTAGGAGAACCTTATCCAGATGAAACACATGAAATTTGTATCGCTGCAGATGCAGTCCTTTTTGGAGCAATTGGCCACCCTCGTTTTGACAATGATCCATCTGCAAAAGTACGCCCAGAACAAGGTTTGTTGAAAATGCGCCAGAAATTAGGGTTGTTCGCCAATGTTAGACCAACCTTTACTTTTCCTTCATTAATAGATAAATCTCCATTAAAAAGAGAGCGAATAGAAGGCACAGACCTTATTATTCTTAGGGAACTTACCGGTGGTATTTATTTTGGTGAAAGAGGCAGAAAAGATGATGGCAATACCGCCTATGATACCATGACCTATACTAGGTCAGAAATACAACGTTTGGCAAAAAAAGGTTTTGAACTGGCCATGACGCGTTCTAAAAGACTGTGCTGTGTGGACAAAGCCAATGTATTGGAATCTTCCCGTTTATGGAGAGAGACCGTACAGGCAATGGAAAAGGATTATCCTGAAGTGGAAGTGGCATATGAATTTGTTGATGCCGTGGCCATGCGCTTGGTACAATGGCCAAATTCTTATGATGTAATAATCACTGAAAATCTTTTTGGGGATATTTTAACCGATGAAGCTTCCGTTATTTCTGGTTCCATGGGATTAATGCCATCAGCTTCAGTTGGGGAAGAAAATAAGTTATACGAACCCATTCATGGTTCTTACCCACAAGCAGCAGGGAAAGATATTGCCAATCCTTTGGCAACCGTATTATCCGCAGCCATTATGTTCGAGGATTTCGGTTTGACAAAAGAAGCCCAGGAAATAAGAGATGTTGTAAACAAATCATTGGAAGAAGGTGTTGTAACCGAAGATTTATCCGAAGGCGGCAAAGCTTATAAAACCAGTGAAGTTGGTGATTGGCTAGCCAAAAACATATAAATAAATTCCTTTTAAAAAATATAACACAAAAAAGCCCCGAAGAAATTTCTTCAGGGCTTTTTTGTATTGAAATTTCTCTGCTACAGAATATAATCAGTACTTAAAAAATTAGAGAGGTTTGCTTCCAATAGCTGTTCTATTGTTTCATTGTTTAATTCATTGTCCTTAAACGCAACAAATGTCCTTATTGAGAAAGAACGCAATGCATCATGGACACTCAAAGTCGCTTGTGCAGAATCTTTTCTTCCTGTAAACGGGTATACATCTGGACCACGCTGACAAGAACTGTTTAAATTCACCCTACATACCAAGTTTGCCAATGCATCGATCAAAGGTGCCAGTGCATATATATCTTTCCCGAACAGACTAACTTGTTGGCCATAATTGGATTCTGCCATATCATCCAAAGGCTCCTCTATATTTTTAAAAGAGACTATTGGTATTACTGGCCCAAACTGTTCTTCTTTATACACACGCATATCTTTGGTAACAGGATGTAAAACTGCTGGCCATATGTAATTATCAAAATGCTGGCCTCCTTTTTTGTTCCAAATTTTTGCTCCTTTAGCTACCGCATCATCTATCAACTCTTGAATATAAGCTGGTTTATCAGCCTCAGGTAATGGGGTAAGCTGTACACCATCATCCCATGGGTTTCCAAATTTCAATGCATCTACCCTAGCAACAAAACGTTTTTTAAACTCAGACAAAATATCTTCATGCACATATACCACTTTGAGTGCCGTACAACGTTGCCCATTAAAAGATAAAGTACCTGCTATACATTCGTCAATGGTCAGGTCTAAATCAGCATCAGGCAATATAATTGCTGGGTTTTTGGCTTCCAACCCCAAAACCAAGCGCAATCTGTTACTTTTTGGGTGCTGATCCTGTAATGCATTAGCAGATTTACTGTTCCCAATCAATGCCAATACATCTACCTTTCCAGTTTTCATAATTGGACTGGCCACTGCCCTTCCCCTACCAAAAAGGATATTGATAACACCTTTTGGAAAACTTGTCTTAAACGCCTCCAGTAATGGTGTAATCAATAAAACACCGTGCTTTGCAGGCTTAAATATTGCGGTATTCCCCATAATGATTGCAGGAATCAAAAGCGCAAAAGTTTCATTTAAAGGGTAGTTATAAGGTCCTAAACACAACACAACACCCAAAGGCCCTCTACGGATATGAGCATAGACACCACCATGCTTTTGGAATTTTGCAGCATCCCTGTCCAACTGTTTGTAATCTTCTATAGTATCGTAAATATATTCCACTGTACGATCAAACTCCTTTCTGGAATCTGGCAAGGATTTTCCAATCTCCCACATCAATAAGTTCACTACTTCCTCTCGCTTGGTCTCCATTTTTTGAACAAAGGCCTCCATACACTCAATTCTATCCTTAACCCTCATGGTAGGCCAAACTCCCTGACCTTTATCATAAGCGTTTAAAGCAGAATCCAACGCATCCAATGCATCTTCTTCTCCCATATCTGGAATACTACCTAATAACGTTGGGCTATATTCCAAGGTAGAAGAAATTGTGGAATGTACATCGGAAGTCTTTCCTTCCCATTTCTTTAATTCACCATGTACCAAATATTCTTTTTGGTGGATTGGTTCTGAAATTTGAAATTTTCCTGGTATTGTAGACTCTGTTTTACCCATTTATAGTGTTCTTAGTGTATTACAAAATAAACCTTAACCAATTACGTAAATTGATTAAGGTCTTTATTATTCAATGAAAAAAAAGAGGTTTAAATGATAGGCTTCATAGCAGTCATTGAATCTCGCAATCTTGCACCAACAATTTCAACTGGATGCTCTCTAAGTGCTCTGTTCACTTCAATCAATTTAGCATTGGAAACACCGTTTCTTTTTCCTTCAGCATATGTTTTACCAATAATATCCGTATCCACAGTTTTCATGAAATCTGCCAATAAAGGCTTACAGGCATGGTCAAACAAATAACAACCATATTCAGCCGTATCAGAAATCACACGGTTCATTTCAAACAATTTCTTTCTTGCAATTGTATTTGCTATCAATGGTGTTTCATGCAATGATTCATAATATGCAGACTCGGCAATGATTCCCGAAGCTGTCATAGATTCAAACGCCAACTCCACACCTGCTCTAACCATAGCGACCATCAATACACCATGGTCATAGAACTCTTGCTCACTAATTTCATCACTACATGCTGGCGTTTTCTCAAAAGCTGTTTCTCCAGTAGCCGCTCTCCATTGTAATAAGTTTTTATCGTCATTGGCCCAATCTTCCATCATTGTTTTAGAAAAATATCCTGTCATAATATCATCCATATGCTTATGAAAAAGTGGGCGCATAATATTTTTTAATTCTTCTGACAAATCAAAAGCTTTTATTTTAGCAGGATTGGACAAACGATCCATCATATTGGTGATACCACCGTATTTCATTCCTTCTGTAACGGTTTCCCAACCATACTGAACCAATCTTGAAGCATAACCCGCATCAATTCCTTTTTCTATCATTTTATCAAAACAAAGAATAGAACCCGTTTGCAACAAACCACATAGAATGGTCTGCTCACCCATTAAATCTGATTTTACTTCTGCAACAAAAGAAGATTCTAAAACTCCTGCTTTATCTCCACCTGTTGCAGCTGCATATGCTTTTGCTTGTACTAATCCTTTTCCTTGTGGGTCGTTCTTAGGATGCACCGCTATCAATGTTGGTACACCAAAACCTCTTTTATATTCTTCCCTAACTTCAGAACCTGGACATTTTGGAGCCACCATAATAACCGTTAAGTCTTCACGAATCTGCATGCCTTCTTCCACAATATTAAAACCATGTGAATAAGTCAATGTTGCCCCTTTTTTCATTAATGGCATCACAGCTGAAACAACACTTGTGTGCTGCTTATCTGGAGTTAGATTACACACTACATCAGCAGTTGGAATCAATTCTTGATAAGTCCCTACATTAAATTCGTTCTCACTTGCATTCTTAAAGGACTGACGCTTTTCATTGATTGCACCTTCCCGTAATGCATAAGAAATATCCAATCCAGAATCCCTCATGTTCAATCCCTGGTTAAGACCTTGGGCCCCACAACCAACAATCACAATCTTTTTCCCTTTTAAAGCTGATACACCATCTGAAAATTCTGTAGCTTCCATAAACCTACATTTTCCTAACTGAGCCAGTTTTTCCCTTAATGATAGTGTATTAAAATAATTTGCCATTTTCTAAATTTATTTTTATCTATTGATTATTATATATGTTGATACCCATTCAATATTTTTGATATGGGCATTTCTGATTTTGTCACGGCTATACGTCCAGAACGAACAAATTGCATGATACCGAAAGGTTCCAACAAATCGTGCATTTCATCAATTTCGCTTTTTCTTCCTGTTTTGGAAAGAACAAAAAAGTCTCTAGAAACAGTTACTATTTGCGAATTGCTGTCCTTGATTATATTCTGAATCTGTCTTTCATCAAACAACAAACTGGATTTTATTTTAAACAGGGCCGATTCCTGATAAATAGTCTCTTCATCTGTATGGTAATATGCTTTTATCACCTCTATTTGTTTCTCTATCTGGCCCACAATCTTACGTGTTACTTCAGAAGTCGTCAAAACAACTATAGTGAATTTAGAAACATTTTTTATTTCTGATTTAGAAACATTTAAACCTTCTATATTAATGTGTCTCTTTAAGAAAATCCCTGATATTCTATTTAGCAATCCTACATTGTTTTCCGAATAAACGGATATGGTAAACCTTTCTTTTTCCATTCCCTTGTCCCAACCCTCTCCCAAAGGAAGAAAGAGCTTATGGGTCGTTTTTAATTAATACTATTTTTTGTTTTAACAGCAATTATCACTCCTGTGGACCAACTCATTTTTGTTAAATTAAAATCTTCTCTGTTCTCTAAATATTCAATTAATCCATCTACATTCTCTTGATGTCCTTCTGGCCAATTAGGCTGTGCGGTCATATCATCTATGATATAAAATCCACTTACTTTGACCAAATCCAACACCTCATCGATCTCACTATATTTTCCAGGCCACGCATCGGCAAAAATCAAATCAAATTGATTTCCATTATAATTCTTAATCCATTCCGCACCATCCATACAAACTACTTCCATCCTATTGTCATCGGCAAAATAACTCTTTGCAATTTCAATCAATTTTGGGTTGTTGTCTACTGTGATCAAATGTGATCCTGCATCCATTCCATCAATCATCCAAGACAAAGAAAGACCTATTCCTGTACCCAGTTCCAAAATATGTGCGTTTGGTCTTGAGGTGATCAAAGTCTTCAATAACGTACCAATATATACATCTGAAGGCATCGTAAACCCTATTTCTTCAGATTTTCGCTCTATCTCTGAGTGAATCTTTGGTCTATCAAGAATATTCAAATCATTCATTAGCTTTTACCGTATAATTTTGAAAAGAACATATTCACTATCTGTTGATTCTCAGGAAAATTAAATACTTCAACAATTATATTGTTTTCAATCTTCCAAAGCAAACAAGACATACTATCTAAATTTTCTCCATTCTCAAGGTTACTCCAATTCCTATGGCAATCAATAACATAATCATCGTTAACTCCCATCACTATTGGCTCGGCTTTAAATGCTGCTTTGTTGAGCTTTTTAAAAAAGCCCAAAACTTCTTCTACACCGTTCTTTGTTCCACTCAATGGATGTTCTCCAGGAATGTGCCATTTTATATCTTCTGCCAATATTTTCTTTACTTCATTTAAATCATTTTCAGCAAATGCCTTAAAAAAAGTGTTGATCAATACAATATTTGGATGAGATTTTGTCATAAAATTAAAATCTTGCTTAGTAATCAAATTTTCAAATGTACTGGCCTGTGTACCTACACCAACTGCAACTGCTCCTGATGTAATAAGGGTTTTCTGTATGAAATTCCGTCTTTTCAAACCAATTAAAATTATTTCAATCTTACTTCAGAAACCGATGCTCCTGTTGGAATCATTGGGAATACATTCCCTTCTGGTTCTACACAAACTTCTAAGAAATATGCATCTTTACAAGCTATCATTTCAGCAATAGCTTCTTTCATATCTGCTCTTTCTTTTACTCTTCTAGATTTAATATCATATCCCTCAGCAATTTTTACAAAATTCGGATTTGTCATTACTGTAGATGCATAGCGTTTGTCAAAAAACAGTTCTTGCCATTGACGCACCATTCCCAAGTGTTCATTATTTAAAACCACAATTTTAACTGGGGTCTTGTTCTGAAAAATAGTTCCCAATTCTTGAATGTTCATTTGGTAACCACCATCCCCTATAATAGCAACAACATCCCTATCCATAGCACCCATTTTTGCTCCAATGGCAGCTGGAAGCGCAAAGCCCATAGTACCTAATCCTCCAGAAGTAATATTACTTTTTGTTTGGGTAAATCTTGCATACCTACAAGCAATCATTTGGTGTTGACCTACATCACTAACTATTAAAGCATTGTCATTTGAAGCGATATTGATTTCCTCCAAAACTTCACCCATAGTAAGGCCTTCCTTTGTTGGATGAATATCTTTATCGATTACGGCATCATATTCTATTTGGTATCTCTTCTTAAACTCATTATGCCAAGCTTCATGTGTAGTCTTTTTAATTAAAGGTAAAAGCATACTCAAAGTCTCTTTTGCATTACCAAGTACAGCCACATCAGTTTTTACGTTTTTATCAATTTCGGCTGGGTCAATTTCAAAATGTATCACCTTAGCTTGTTTTGCATAAGCATCTAAACGTCCTGTGACCCTATCATCAAAACGCATGCCTATGGCAATAAGAACATCGCACTCATTGGTCAATACATTAGGCGCATAATTACCGTGCATACCTACCATGCCCACATTTAAGGGGTGATCAGTATTCATTGCTGAAAGTCCCAAAATAGTCCATGCAGCAGGAATACCTGCTTTTTCAACCAACTCCTTAAGTTGCTCTTCCGCTTCTCCAAGAATAATCCCTTGTCCAAATACTATAAGTGGTTTTTTTGCCTCATTAATTAATGCCGCTGCCGTTTCTATTTGTGATAATTTTGGTTTAGGTACTGGAATATAACTTCTCACCTTTTTACATGGCTCATAGGAGAAATCAAACAGCCCTTGCTGGGCGTCTTTAGTAATATCTACCAGAACAGGACCTGGCCTACCTGACCTAGCAATATAAAAAGCCTTTGCCAATATTTCAGGTATTTCCGATGCTTTTGTAATTTGATAATTCCACTTTGTCACAGGAGTGGATATGCCTATAATATCTGTTTCTTGAAAAGCATCTGACCCTAAAAGATGACTAAATACTTGCCCCGTAATACAAACCATGGGCGTAGAATCTATTTGCGCATCTGCAATGCCCGTGACCAGATTGGTGGCTCCAGGCCCAGACGTTGCCATAGCTACCCCAACTTTACCGGTTACTCTAGCATAGCCTTGAGCTGCATGTGTTGCAGCTTGCTCATGTCTTGTCAATATATGGGTAAGCTTATCTTGAAACTTATATAACTCGTCATACACAGGCATAATTGCACCTCCAGGATATCCATAAAGTAAATCTACTCCTTCTGCAAGTAAACAATGTATGATAGCTTCTGCTCCACTAATATTAATGGGCGTTTGCTTTTTTGTTTTTGTTTGTTCTTCTTTTAATGTTTGCATATCTAACTATATTAAGTAAAATATAACGTTTAATCTTTAAAATTTATCTGTAACACAACCTTCTGATGCTGATGACACCGTTCTTGCGTATTTGTATAAAACTCCTTTTCTTGCTTTTAAATCTGGTTGTTTCCAGTTGGCTTTTCTAGCTGTCAATTCTTCTTCTAAAACTTCCAGTTCAATAGTGTTTTTCACGGCATCGATTGTTATGACATCTCCATCCTGTACCAAAGCGATAACCCCACCTTCTTGTGCCTCTGGCGCTACATGCCCAACAACAAAACCATGTGAACCTCCAGAAAAACGACCGTCCGTAATCAAGGCTACATCTTTACCCAATCCTGCACCCATAATTGCCGCTGTCGGTTTTAACATTTCTGGCATTCCTGGACCTCCTTTTGGTCCTTCATACCGAATGACCACAACATCGCCTTTTTTAACTTCTCCTTTTCTTATTCCATCATTAGCCAAAAACTCTCCTTCATACACCTTTGCAGTTCCTGAAAAATGCAATCCTTCTTTTCCGGTAATTTTTGCTACAGAACCTTCTTTTGCTAAATTCCCATAAAGAATACGTAAATGCCCTGTTTCTTTGATTGGGTTTTCTAAAGTTTTAATGATTTCTTGGTCTTTTATCAAATCATCTGCAACACCTAAGTTTTCTGCCAATGTTTTTCCTGTCACTGTCAGACAATCTCCATGCAACAAACCGTTTTTCAACATATATTTCAATACACCCGGAACACCACCAATCTCATGTAAATCTTCCATCACATATTTTCCGCTTGGTTTTAAGTCCGCAATAAAAGGTGTTGTATCGCTAATATGTTGAAAATCTTCTAACGTAAATTCTATTTCAGCAGCATCGGCAATTGCCAAAAAGTGTAATACTGCATTTGTAGAGCCTCCAAGAATAATTACCAAACGAATGGCATTTTCAATAGATTTACGAGTTACAATATCTGATGGTTTTATATCATTCTCCATTAAATAACGTAACGCTTTCCCAACAGAAAGACATTCCTCTTCTTTTACATTGCTTACCGCAGGATTTGAAGAATTATATGGCAAGGACATTCCCAAGGCTTCAATTGCAGATGCCATTGTGTTTGCGGTATACATTCCTCCACAAGCACCTGCTCCTGGGCATGCTTTTCTTATTACTTCTTTATATTCTTTCTCATCTATGGTACCTGCTACTTTTTCTCCCCAAGCTTCAAATGCTGAAACAATATCCAATTTTTTTCCATTGTGGTGCCCTGCTGCTATTGTACCACCATACACCATAATTGAAGGACGATCCAAACGCAACATTGCCATTAAAGCTCCAGGCATGTTTTTATCACATCCTACAACTGTAATTGTTGCATCGTAATTCATGGCTTGGATTACCGTTTCTACAGAGTCAGCGATTAAATCACGGGATGGCAATGAGAAACGCATTCCTTTCGTTCCCATAGAAATACCATCACTTACACCTATTGTATTAAAAATAAGCCCAATTAGATCTGCATCTTGCGTTCCCTTTTTTACCAATTTGGAAAGGTCGTTCAAATGCATATTACATGGATTCCCTTCATACCCCATACTTGCTATTCCCACAAGTGGTTTTTTCATATCCTCATCTGTAAGACCAATAGCGTGCAACATGGCTTGTGCAGCTGGTTGTGTAGGGTCTTGGGTTACATTTTTACTGTATTTATTTAATTCCATTATTCTTTTCTCTACAATTCTTATTACTACTATAAAATGAATCCTCCTATCAAAGATAAATCTTTAAAAAATCCAATATTTTCAACAATAGTTATAGGTTTAAATTCAATTGCCCCATTATTTATTCAATCAATTGATTATCAAAATAATAGCCTAGTTATTCATACCATATTCAATTACTTTTAATGAGCACGTTTTCATTCTGACCAACACTCATTTCTATACTTCTTTACAAAGAAAAAGCCTGTATCATTGTTTTCTGATACAGGCTTTCTCAATCAATTAAAGTCTATATCATCCCCTATAAAGGACAATAATGACTAGACTGATTAATTTTTTACTTCTTTTCATTATGTAATAGTACTCATATTATTCTTATTCACAAAAAACTAGCATAAATATTTGTTTAAATTCGTATCGCTTAATATTCACAATGTAAAATGGAAAAAACTGTATCAGATGCTATACACTATAGACGTTCTGTACGTGTATTTAAAGACACTGTTGAACTGGATGGTGAAAAGGTGAAGAAATGTTTGGAGAATGCCGTGTTGGCACCAACCAGTAGTAATCTTCAATTATGGGAATTCTATCACATTACCAATCCGTCTGTTCTAAAGGAAATGACAAAGGCATGTCTTGACCAAAACGCAGCAAAAACAGCAAAACAATTGGTTGTTGTCATAGCTCGTAAAGATTTATGGAAAAAAAGAGCCAAAGCCAATATTGAATTCTATAAAAAAGGACTAGGGAATAAATCCAAAGAACAATATACCAAACGGGAAAAATTTATTTTTACATATTATCAAAAACTGATTCCGTCCATATATACAGATTTCCTAGGTATTCTTGGTTGGTGCAAATATTTTATTTTTAGCGCAATAGGGTTATTTAAACCCATGTACCGACAAGTAAGAAATTCTGACATGCGCATTGTTGCCCATAAAAGCGCTGGTTTGGCAGCACAAAACTTTATGATAAGCATGGCTGCTATTGGGTATGACACTTGCCCAATGGAAGGAAGTGACACCAAAAGGATTAAAAAAATATTGAACCTGCCTTTTGGGGCTGAGATAAACATGGTCATTGGATGTGGTGTCCGGGAAGAGAGTGGAATCTATGGCGAACGTTTTAGAGTTCCGTTTGAAGAGGTCTATAAAAAGATTTAAGCAAAGAAATTCTTTACATTAATTTAAAGGCAACCTTATCCCCAAATTTCTTTTGCGCAAGTATGGTTATGGCTTTATCGGACAATTGTAAAATTCGTGGGTATCCACCAGTGGTCTGCCCATCTTTCATTAAAATTATCAGTTTTCCAGAAGGGGTAAGCTGCACGGTTCCTGGCAACGTGGCAGAGGTTAGCATAGAAATTGCATGTCCTGCGATTACTTCCTCTAATTGATATGCCATTCTATTGTTCTCCTTTGCTATTGAAAAATCATTGAAGAACAAAACTCCCAAATGCTTATCGGTCAACAAACCATATTCAGGACCTTTGTGAGCTTCTAAAATTGTATCATCTAAAAAAGAATCTACTTGAATTTCCTCTAATTTAGGACTAAATTGAGCACATGCATCATATGGTATTTCAGTTTTCTTTTTGATACAGCTCAATGCTGTTATTGGAGTGTAGAAAGATTTGCTCCCCAATTTACTTTCTGTTTTAAACCCGCCCTTTATTCCTAAATAAGCACGCAAGCCTTTTTCTAATTTACCATAGGAAAGAACATCACCTTTTTTAATTTTATACACTTTATAATTGGCAATCCGTTCATTGTTCAAAGTAGCAGATAGTTCTGCCCCTCCCAAAGAAATATAGGTATCTTCTTCAAACTCTACTGTTGGACCTGTCATTGTAATTTCAAGAACGGCATCATTATCATTGTTTTCTAATAATACATTTATCTTGTGAAAAGAAATAGCATCCATTACGCCAGATACTGGAACTCCTTTATCCCTAAAATTAAACCTTCCTTTATCTTGAACTGTGGTGAAAAATCCCGATTTAAGAACTTTAAGCATTTATTCCCTCTTTTTCCATTTGATAAATCCCTACCTCTCCTTCAATTTTATGCAAATCATACTCGGCCCTAGAAATCTGATGAAATTGAATTTTATCGCCAACACTCACCAAACAAGGTTCTTCTTTGTCACTATTAAAAATTGGGACTGGACAATTTCCGATAATATTCCATCCTCCTGGTGATTCTTGGGGATATATTCCTGTTTGCTTCCCTGCCAAACCTACTGCCCCTTTTTCTACTTTTAATCTTGGAACTGTTCTTCTAGGGACTTCCAAAGCTGCTGGCAAGCCTCCCAAATACATAAAACCCGGTAAAAACCCTATTCCGTAAACCGTATAGGTATGTTGTGTGTGCATAGAAACAATATCTTCTATGTTTTTGTTCAATTTTTTGGAAACTTCTTCTAAATCTATTCCAAAATCCAAATCATAACAAACTGGGATTTTCCATACTACCTTCTTAACAGAAACCAGTTTTCCTTTTTCTAGATACCATTTTCTTATTTGCCCTTCAAAAGTCTTAAAATCTATTGGGCTGTCTTTTTGGATAAGCGCTAGGGAATTATAGGCAGGTACCGTTTCCCAAATATTCTTTTCTAAATGATTTTGCTTTAAATACTGATTAAAGTGTAAAATATCATTCAATATTTCCTCTTCAACCTTATTGGGCCACTCAATAAGAACTGCATGTTTACCAAATGGCTTTATAGAAATGGAATGAGCATTCATTTTTTAATGGAACTTTTTAGTTTGGTAAATTCTACTGTAAGATACGTTAATATTTGCAAAGCAGTAAGGGTATCACCATGAACACAAAACGTATCAGCTTCAATTGTAATCAACTCCCCTTCTACTGTTTTAACCTTACTATCTTTTATCATCCTGATAATGTGTTCCATAACCAATTTTGGCTTTTGTATCAATGCATTGGGCAACTTACGGGAAACCAAACTTAAATCTGCATTATAATTTCTATCTGCAAAAGCCTCCCTTTTTATTTTGAATCCTTTTTGCAGTGCCAGCGTTTCAATTCTGGAATTATATGGTACATAGAGAAATACTTTTTCTTTATACTTTTCAATAGCTTCAAGAAAAATAGTTGCAGTTTCTCTATTCTTGGCTACATCATTGTACAGTGCCCCGTGTGGCTTTATATGATGAAGTTTTGTATTGTGTCGATTTAGGATAGAAATTAAACTGTCAATCTGGTTTTTAATACTTGTTTGTAGCTCTTCCGATGAAATTTCCATTGAAATTCTTCCAAAATTTGCTCTATCTGGATAAGAAGGATGCGCGCCTATTTTAACATCTTTATTTACAGCCAATTGCACCACCTCTTTCATAGTATCCGCATCACCTGCATGACCACCACAAGCAATATTACAGGATGAAATTAATGGGAGTAAATCCCTTTCATTACCAATCCCCTCTCCTACATCACAATTAATATCAATCTTCATTTTTTCAAAATAATCCAAATACTTTAAATATGCTCTTTGCACCCAAAACTAAAGACAGTACTATAATGACCGCTCCTATAACATTCTGTATAGGCTTGTTCTTATATTTTCCCATTACAGAAGTTTTATTCACTACCCAAAGTAAAAATATGGCGATCAAAGGAAGCAATATACCATTGGCTACTTGTGCAAACTTGATGATTTCTATGGGCTTTATACCAAAGGACAAGAAGAATACCCCCAAGAACAATATAAAGAACCACACTATTCTAAACTTAATGTTTTTCATACCAACCTGCCAACCAAAACAGCTATTAGCCACATAAGCCGCGGCCAACGGGGCAGTTATAGCAGATGTTATTCCTGCTGCAAACAAGCCTATTCCCATAAAGTATTTGGCACTGTCCCCATATAGGGGTTCCAATCCTTTTGCCAAATCCAGAACATTGGAAATTTTAGTGCCATAAATATTAGTGGCGACAACAACAATGGCCATGGATACCAATCCGCCCAATGCTATGGATATAAAGGTGTCTTTCCTAGCTGTTTTTAAATCCTCTTTGGATTTCCATTTTTCACTTACGAGTGAAGCGTGCAAAAATAAATTATAAGGCACTACAGTAGTGCCTACAAGCGCAATAATGGTCAAAACACTATCCGTGGGCATTGTGGGTACAAAAATCCCTTTTAAAATTTCAGCAATATTGGGCTTGGTGATGATTGCAGTGGCCAAAAAGGACAAGCTCATCAAAATCACCAAGGAGACCAACACCTTTTCTAAGGTTTTATAGTTCCCAAAGTATAAAAGGACAAAAGCCACTCCCCCAATAATCAATGGATAATAATCTACTCCTGTTGTGCCAAAAATTGCTTCCATTCCCAATGCGGCCCCACCAATGTTTCCAGCCTCATAAGCGGCATTGCCCACAACAATAGCACCTAGTATTAGAGCCACCACCAAATTCCTAATCCATGGTGTTTTTAATTCTCCCCGTATTACTTCTGCCAATCCTTTTTGGGTTATAATCCCCAATCTAGCAGACATTTCTTGTAAAACTATGGTGGCTATAATGGAAAGCAACAATGCCCATAACAAAGCATAACCGAACTCTACTCCCGCCAATGTACAGGCTGTGACCGTCCCTGGGCCAACGAATGCTGCGGCAACCAATACTCCCGGTCCAATTTTCTTAAACATTTGTATTAAAATCTAATTATAAAACATTGTAAATATAAATGGTAGTTCATTAAAATAGATTGATAAGGGGTTTGAATTATATAAAATTTGTGCATTTCGTCTAAAAACATGCATTTCGTCTAAAAGTAAGGTGTCATACATCGATACAATATAATATTCCTAAGAAGTTAGGGTTATGATAATCCCAAACCTTAAAAAAACCTACTTGAATGACATGCATTGAGTGCAAGAAAGAACTGAGCTATATTGATCATAAAAAATCCATTGATTTTATTGGAGCAGAATTATGTGATCAACATAGAAAACGAATGGAAAAATTAACCTTAAAATACAACACCTCTTCTGAGGCCATACAATTATATTATGGCCTTAAAGAAGCGGGGCTACAACCTATAATTGAATGGTGGGACGGACAAAAATTTGTTGATCTGGCCCTCTCAAGAGTAAAATTGAACATTGAAATTGATACCGAATATGAAATGATTACCCATAAACAGGCCATGAACGACTTGGAAGAAGCTATGCATTCTTTTAAAAATGGGTTCACCACTATTCGTATTCCCCATATTGTAATTAAACACAACCTAAAGGAAACTGTAAACAATATCATGGGAATTGTAGAAGGATTAAGAGCCAATATAAAAGTCATATAGACTTTTATGTTAAGACAGATAACCATTAAAAAGTATCCTATGCCCAACCAGAAAAAACACTTGACAATACCTATTAGAATAACATTGTTGTTTATATTAATTGGAATTCTTTTTAAAGTATTGCTTTGGTATCCACTCATAGCAGACAGTATCATTTTTATTAGTTTCACTGTCATTAGTATATTATATGTTATCCGGTTTTCCAAAAAAGAAACAAAAGGGTCTATTGCTTACATAAAAATGGTCTTGGTGCTGTTTTGGTCACTGAATGGTATTTTTACTATTCTTCACCTTCCCTACGGTGAGGTTTTCCAAGTAGTAAGCCTTATTGCCTTTCTTTTTTGGGCAGCAATGGAGGGCACCAGTTACTTTATCAATAAGGAAGCGCAAAAAAATAACTCAAATTACCTTTTGTGGAACGGCATAATGATTATGGGTGCGTTTTCCATTGTAATGGGGGTTCTTTTTAATTTTCTTAATTGGAACTATGCCGTACATTTATTGGTATTGGGGATTTCCGCTGTCACTTTTTATATTTTAAGGGATGTCTTTGTGGAAAAACAAGAACAGGAGTCTTTAGAAGAAAAATAAATCTTTGCCAATCTACTTTTTTAATTGAATTAGTGCAACGAAGCATTACTACCCCAACCAGCCTTCTCTATCCAAACTACGATATTGTATGGCTTCACTAATATGGTCTCCACTGACTTCTTTGGTGTTTTCCAAATCAGCAATGGTACGTGCTACTTTTAAAATACGGTCATAAGCACGTGCAGAAAGATTCAATCGTTCCATGGCGTTCTTTAATAACTCTTTGGAGGCATCATCCAGTTTACAATACTCCCTAATTTGCTTGGTGTTCATTTGTGCATTATGATGAACAACCTGCCTGCCTTTTGGCAGTTTTT
>Ga0256845_1000272_pt1 | contig 49300 bp, 32 predicted proteins | sample RiftiametaG_FD_189101 | JGI IMG/M metagenome (GOLD analysis project Ga0256845, IMG submission 189101) | Tube worm associated microbial communities from hydrothermal vent at the East Pacific Rise, Pacific Ocean - Riftia | ecosystem: Host-associated > Annelida > Integument > Unclassified ...
CCCGAGGCCGAGCGCACGGCGATCACCGAGCGCTTCCTGAGCGAGGCGGCGGCGGCCGGGTTCTCGGGCATCAAGGGCCACCGCAGCGTGGGCGGCTGTCGGGCCTCGATCTACAACGCCTTCCCGCGCGCGGGCGTCGACGCCCTGTGTGTGTTCATGCGGGAGTTCGAGCGCAAGTCATGACCAACCCCGAGCCACCCGGGCCCGAGGAGGCCCCCGGCTGGGCGGCCATCGACCGCTGGGTGAGTCGCCACTTCCCCTTCGACACGCCCCACCAGTTCACCAGCCGCACGGCCTACGACCTCGACACACCCAGCCCGCTCCCGGCCGTGACCGTGTTCGAGACCCGGGCCCCGTCGGGCTGGCTCTACGTCAGCTACGGCCTGTCCGAGCTGTTCGAGAAGAGCGCCAACGACCCGGACGTCTCCGGCTTCGGCTACGAGCTGACGCTCCGGATCCCCAAGGTCGAGGGCGGGTCTGGGTCCGCCGGGTCTGGGTCGCCCCCAGTCTGGCCCCTGCGCCTGTTTCAATCCCTGGGCCACCACGCCCTGACCCACGCCCAGACCCAGGGGGGCGGCTTCGACTCGGGGCACGTGCTGGCCCTGGGCGCCCCCCTGGTCCCGCCCGGCAGCGACGGCCCCAGCGACTGCGCCCTGACCGGGCTCGTGTGCCTGCCGGATCCGGCCCTGGGCAAGATCCAAACCCCCCACGGCTCAGTCTTGTTCATGCGCCTGTTCGGGCTCTGCGACGACGAGCGCGAGGCTCTGGCCCAGCTCGAGCTCGGGTCGCTGGTCGCCTGTCTGGCCGAGCTCGAGGGCATGGCGGTGACCGACCCGGGCCGGGCGTCTTTCATGCAGGACCCCGAGAAGACCAAGATCCTGCGCCGCTACAAGCTGGGCATCGCGCTGGAGTAGGCGCTCGGCCTGCTGGCTTCGGGCTATCTAGCCATCTAGCCATACATGGTCGCGACATTGCGGCGGACCACGTCTCGGTCGAGCAGGGGGATCGCGTGGGCGACCCCGGGCAAGATCTCGAGTTGGGCGTCGGGGATGCGCGCGGCCAGGCGCTCCGAGTTCACGGGCGGAACCAGGCGATCTGCGTCGCCGGTCACGACCCGGGTCGGCACCCGGATCCGGCCGAGTCGGTGGCCGGTGGAGTGGCTGGCGAGGGCCCCGAGCTGGCCCAAAAACGCGCTGCGGCTCGGGGCCTGTACACGCATGAGCTCGAGCCAGTCGGCGAGCAGGGTGTGGGCCTGGGCGACCAGCGGCGGGGGCAGGAGCAGGGCACCCAGGGCGTCGACGGAGCGCTTTCCGGTCAAGGTCGGGGTCAGCAGCGCCCGGATCATGTCGGGGGCGGGGAGCCTGGCCAGGGGCAGGCCGGGCCAGGTCGCCATCAGGACCAGGCCACGGACGCGCCGCGGGTGCCGGAGCGCGAACTGCTGGGCGATCATGCCGCCCATGGAGATGCCGACGATGACGGCCTGCCCGATGCCCTCGGCGTCGAGCATGACCGCGAGATCGTCGGCCATGTCGGCCATGGTCCACGGCCGGGTCGGCATGTCGCTGCGGCCCACGCCCCGGTTGTCCGGGACCAGGACTCGCCAGGGGCGCTCGGGGTCGTCGGCCAGGCGCTCGGGGACCTGCATCCAAAACCGACCGTCGAGGCCGATGCCCTGGATCAACACCAGAGCCGGGCGCCCGGGCGAGCCCACGCTGCGATAGTGGGTGCGGTGGCCGCTGGGGCCGAGGGCGTAGGGCATGGGTCGGGTGTACTAAAACTTCCCGCGCAGGCCGAGGCCCGCCCCGCGGGGCAGGAGCGCGAGGCTGGGCTGGAGGCTGGCGCCGACCGAGCCGAGGTAGGTCTGCGCGCGCCACTGGTGGTAGCGCCGGCGCCGAACCACGCCGAAGCCGAGCTCGATCGCGCCCGAACTCAAGGTCGCGGCGGACACGATCCACAGGCCGAGGTCGCGGCTGCGCTCGGCCTGGGTGGTCGAGGTCGCCGTCCCGACCGCGGCGGAGGCCAGGGACACCGTCCCGACCGCGGTGCTGAGGATGCCCCCGACGATCAGGCCGCTGCCCGAGGGTCGCTCGCGCTCGCCGCTGAAGGCCCGCCAGTCGAGCAGGTTGGACCGGGCCTTGGCGCCGCGGACCAGCAGGTAGCCACCGATGCCCAGGCCCACGAGACTCAGGGGCACGAGGGTGCTGGCGGCGGTCCGGGGATCGCCGCCGGCGCGGGCGCTCTCGATGCCGATGGCGGCGATGGCCCCGAGCCCGAGGGCGATCGAGAAGCTGCCGCCGACGAGCCGGCCCGTGCCCGATGGGGGCGGCGGTGGCGGAGCGAGCTGGATCGGGACCAGGCCGGGGGCGGCTGCGGGATTGGGCGCAGGTATGGGTTTGGGCGTGGGCGCAGGGATGATCTGGATGGGTTGCGGCGCGGGAGTGGGACCGGGCAGGCCTGGGTCGCCCACCTCTCGCGTTGCTGTTTTGGGCTTCGGGGGCTCCGGGGGCGCCTCGGTCGGCGAGGGGTCCGAACTCGGCGCGTAGAGGGAAGACTCCCCTGTGGGGTCTGCGGCCGTGGCCTCGCTCGTCGCGGGGGGACCGGCGAGGACGAGGGCCCACAGTGCGAGCGCGCCAGGCATGGCGAGACTCTATCAGCCCGCATGGGGATCCCAACATCACGGCGTGTAACGCGAAGCTACGTCGCAGCACGTGGGGGTTCTGCCGGGCCCGACCGAACCTGCGCCCGCTACGGCTTGCGCTTCTTCTTGCGCCGCTCTTCCTTCGCCTTATTGGCCAATTCCAAGATCCCACGCCCGAGGGCCTGGTTGGCCGCCATCTGGCGAAGCCTGGGATTTGGCAGCCTGCCGATGAACCTGTAGAGCTTCCTCAGCGCGGGCTTGGGCAGCGATTCCCTGCTGTTTGGATGCTTCAATATATGGAATTCCGAGCCCCAAATCTTGTCCATCGGTAGCGCGGCCTCGCGCGTGCCACCCACGACGCGGGTGAAGAGCGAGTTTCGAACGACCTCCGATAGTTCGACTCCCCACGCCGCAGCGATGGCCGAGAGCAGCAAGATGAAGGTCTGATCGTTGTCTTCGACGTCGTCGACCTGCAGCACCCATGGCGCACACATCATGAAGGTGTGCTCTGGCAGGTTTGCCACGGGCCGCCTGCGCCGACTGCCCATCATCGTCGAGTCCGACATGTCCTCGAAGGCGTCTGGTGAGACGAGAACGATGACCGGCGGCAACTCCCGGTGCGCTGCGAGTTGGCTCGCTGTCCATCCCCGGCGCCCCCACAAAATGGGGAGCTCCGTGATCGGCTTGGTCATCGCTGGCGCGAGCACGCTTGCGAACTCGAACAGTCCATGACCTTCGAAGGAGCTGGCGACCTTGGCCTCCTGCGCTTCGTACCAGCTTTGAAGGAGGGCAGGGTCGACTGAGAGCCTTCCCTCGTCCCGAGCAGCTTTGCTCGGTGTCCCCTCGAGCACGCCCAGGAAGGGAACGTCGGCTTCGGACCAATCGAGACGCAAGCCTCGATTGACGAGCAGGCCCCCCGCCTTCTCGAACCAGGGCGGACGCAGGCAGGCTCGACCCACGATCTCCCCGGTCCTCGGGTCCTCGAGCGGCTCCATCAGCGCGAGGACTCGCGCGAGCTCGAAGTCGTCGTCGAGTATGCTCCCCCTGGTGAGCGTCTCTTCGAGGTCCTCTCCTGGCCCCGCGAGCCGCTGTAGGAATGTGCCAGGTGGGAGCTCCAGCCAGTCCCCCGCGGCGAGCACTCGCCTGGATTCGAGGTCGTCTGCTTCGCGGACGTAGAGGTCCACGTCGAGCGTTGGACAGAGCCGCTGGCACTTTGTCACGAGCGTAGATTGGGAACCGTAGAACAGAGGGCTCTCGCTGGCCTCCAACCAGACCCGAACGCTCGTCCCTGGGTCCACCAAGCGCTCCTCCGCCCGCGCCTCCCGAAGTAGCGGTGGGTTCGCCAGTCCACGCTCGAACTCCAGCACCAGTGTCTGTGCCCCCCGACACGAGCGTGTTCTGACCTCGACCTTGGGCCCCAACATGAAGATCGAGAAGAAGCCGATGCCAAACTCGCCCACGGAGCGAAAACCTGCGGCGTACAGCCCAGGAAACTCCTCACACGACAGCTCTGAGGCCCAGTAGGACACGCCAAAGTCGAGCAGCGGCCCGGTCAGCAAGGCACGGCTCATGCCCACGCCGTCGTCCCGCACCTCGAGCCACTGACCCCGCTCGTCGCGGCCACGGGCGACGTCGATGCGGCCCCACTTGTCTGAGCGATCCTCGTGTACGCGCCGCGCCCGGATCGCGTCTGCGGCGTTTTGGATCAGCTCGCGCAAGGGCGCGTCGGAGTTGTGACCGTAGAGTGCGCGGCCGCCCAGGCGCTCGATGAGCCGGGGGATGTCGCTGACCCGGACGCGGGTGTCGACGGGCTCCCAACCTTGGACGGGGAGGAGCCGCTGGAGCGCGCGGAGGTCATCGACGGCCGCGACTCGCCGCGCCGCGAGGCGCGGGCGCTCTGTCGCCTGGAACAGGGCGTCGACGGAGCGCAGCTCGGCATCGACCTGGCGCAGAGCCTCGACTGTGGCCCACCACGCGGGTGCTTCGTCGGCGGCGAAGGGCTCCGCCGCGCCGAACTGGAGCTGGTCTCCCTCGCGGAGCACCTGCTGCATGCGTGAGACGAGCAAGCCAGAGCCCTCGTCTCTACCCACGGTCCAGCCTTGGATGTGCGCGGCGTCGACGGCCTGGAGCAGGCCCGCGAGGCGCAGGAGATCGACGGTCCAGGCAGAGGGGTACCCCCCAGGGGGGCCGCGCCGTCCCAGACGCTCCCGCAGCGCTCCAGCCGGCCACCACAGGCTGCTCGCCACCTGAGCGATCGACTCCGCGAAAGACGCCCGCAGGCCTTCGTCGATCGAGAAACCCTCCTGCTTGGGGAGCTCGCCAGCCCGCTGCTCCCGCAGGGCTCGTAGAGTCCGGCGGTCCGCCTCAGCGGCGATGGCCTCGGGCACCTCCGCACCAGAGCGAGAGTCGAGCCGCTCTCGGCGCATGAGCTGGGCGACGCTGTCCTGCCAGCGCGTGTGTCTGCGCAGCTCCTCTCGGCCCCCCGGGTAGGCGACCAGGGCCGCGCACAGCTCATGGGTCAGCAGCGCGCCACCGAGCACGTAGGCTTCGCAGGGGGTGAGCTCGAGGGCGTCGCCGGCGACGTGGTCGACGAGCTCCCAGAGGGGGTCGAGGTCCTCGGGCTCGCCCACGAGGGTCGCCCCGACTTCGAGCAGAGCTTCGAGCCCTTCTCGCAGCCGCTTGCGGGGGAGCTCGTGCCCATCGTTGGGTCGTTCTGCGAGGGACGACCAAGCGGCGGTGCGTGCGTAGGGACGCGTCGCGGGCGAGGCGGGGAGATCCCCCGTCGTTGAAAGCTTCGGCAGCAAGACGAGCGCACTCAGGTCCGGCCCAGAGCCCCGCAGGAGCTGGAGGCCGTCGTGTCCACCGAGGGGGCTGAGCTCGAGGGTCAGCTTGGCGCGCTCGAAGGCAGCCTGGATGTCGAGCCCGCGGCTCACCGCCCGGTAAAAGGCCGCCGTGAACCCCCGCGCCTTTGCGTCGAAGATCGCGTCGCTGATGCCGACCACGGCGTCGACGTGTCTCGCTATGTGCTGGGCCTGCTCCAGCGAATAGCAGGCGTTGAGGACCACGCAGCACACCCGCTCGCCATGCTGCTCGAAGACTCGGGCGAGCGCCTCGGGAGCGGCCGCGTAGGCCCGAGCATTGTCGTCGACAAAGAGCAGTCCGTCGGACTCAGAACCGTGCCCGCTAAAGTGAAGGATCTGGGGCGTGTACTGGTCGAGCAGCTCTGGAAGGTCGGACGCCGCCTTGTTCCAGCGCGACCGGGGGACGATCCGAGAAGCCGCCAGCGCGGCTTCGAGTTCGTCGAACTCTCCGGTCAGATCGAGCTGTGGATGGTCCCGAGGCCCAGAGCCGAGGAAGAGCAGCGTGATTGTCCTGGAGTCTGCGCCTGTCATGTCGTCACCCCACTACCCTCCGTCACCTCCGTCACCTCGCTAGGCGGCGCAGCTGGGTCGCGTCTACGCGCTCGAACACCCCCCGGCGCAGGGCGGCGTTCAGGGCCGACTTGATCGCCTCCTTGGCGCCCTTGGTCAGCCGGGCGAAGCCGAGGTGGGCGAGGACCTCCCGGGCCAGGTCCTCGCGCGTGTACACGCAGCCCCGGCGGGTGACCGAGCGCAGGGCGCCCACGAGCGCGTCATGGTCGTAGTCCTCCATGCGCCGGGTGGCCAGGCGGACCTCCTCGCCGCCCCCGCGCTCGAGCACGCCCCGGCGCACGGCCGCGCGCAGGTGCCCGTCGAGGCGCCCGCGCAGCGCAGCGCTGACCCGCCGGTAGCCCAGGTCCTCGGCCAGGCCGCGGACGAGGGCCTCCCGGGGGGTGGCTCCGCGTCCGCGCAGCTGAGCCCGGAGCAGGGTCATGATCTGCGCCGCCTCGTCCTCGGGCTGCGCGTGCTCTGGGGCAGCGTCGGCCTGCGGGAGGTCGAGGGGCGTGGATGGGGCCGCTTTGGCGGCGGGCTCGGGGCTCGGGGTCGGGCTGGGAGGGGCGACTTCGCGGGGCGCCGGGGCGGGCTTGGCCTCGGTGGTCTTCTTCTTGCGGCGGGTCTTCTTGGCCGGCTCGGCCGCCGCCCGCTCGGCCCGGATGCGCTCGAGCAGGATGCTCGCGGGCTCGTCGTTGGGGTCTTGAGGGACGAGCTCGCCGCGGAAGGCCTTGGCGAGGATGGATTGGTTGAGCTTGGCCACACTCACTTCCAGTCCTGCTGCGAGTTGCCTACTCCGATCAGCGGCTCGTATCATGCGCCCAAGAACTTGTGCCACGATTTGTTGCTCAGTCATTGGGGCAAGCGGCACCGGCAGCATCTTGAGCTGAGACATGCTTATCGACGCAAGATTTGTGGTTTGCTTTCCAGATTGGATAAAGTACCGGCGGGCATCTTCGGAGTTTCCATAGTACGATAAGTATTCAGACGTTAGGTCAGATGCCGGGCGAAGGCGAAAAACGTGGTTTTGGTGGATACATGTATCGATTTCACCATTCCAGATCCAACCGCGACCGAGTTTGTCCCTATCGCCTCCCTCGTTGAGAAGTATGTCGCCGGGATGTAGCGCTAGCCGATGGATTTCGGAGGGAGATGCCCATATATTCTTGATTTCGCCGAGATCAAGGTAGCCGCGCTTTACATTTGCAACTCGTAAATATGGGGTCTCGAAAAGCTCCTCGCCATCTCGCCGTTTTTTACCTTTGGACAGCCCACCTTGAACCTCACCGAGCTCGTCCAGTGTCGTCCAACACCACCCCTCCGGCAACTCCGGCAGCCCCTCCGCATCGACCGGCGCCGGCTCGACATACTTGGCCTCCGCCTTCGCGCGCGCCTTCTCGACCACCTTGGCCGCGTCGGCCTCGGTCCAGGCCGTGCCGGCGGCGAGGGCTTTGGCGCGGGCCTTGGCCTCGGCCTTGTCCCCGGCGGCTGCGATCGATCGGGCCTTGCGCTCGACCCGGATGCGCTCGAGCAGGGCGCTCGCGGGCTCGACGTCGGGGTTTTGCTCGCGCCAGGCCTCGGTCAGGTCGCCCCGGAAGGCGGCCGCGAGCACGGACTGGCGGAAGGCCTCGAGCAGCGGCCCGATGGCGTCGAGGGCCCGCTTCGCGGCGTCGCTGCGGGCCTGGAGGGCCTCGATCTTGGCGACGATGCGGTGTTGTTCGTTGAGGGGAGGGACGGGCACTTCCAGCGCTCTTAGTGCTGAAGCGTTCGCTCCAGGCTGGGCCGTGCCTTTACTTACCGTTGCAATCTGGCTCCAATAGGCATTGCTTTGCATGAACCACGCGAGGAACTCGGGGGGGAAGGTGGCACAAGTTTCAATCCTAATGAGGTACGACGCAAAAACCGACGGCTCGGGCGGAATTTTGATCAGGTAACTTTTCCCAGTAGTGGCGCCGGTCCGCGCCACCACAATGTCTCCTCCTTTCAGGAGGTATTTCCGTGTCTCATCACACGTGCAGAATGGTACATTATCCCATTCAATTATGTTGTTCTGCAGATCAGTAATCCGCAGAAACCTAGGCCCAACTCGATCATGTGAAGCCGTTGCAGTGTATCCGTACGATACCGACATCACTGTGTCTCCAATGGTTGTTTCGATCCAGCCCGATGGATGTTTGAGAACGTGAATCATGTCTGTTCTCCCGCGCTATCCGCTAACACGTCCACCAACGCCGACATTTCATCCATCGCTGTCTGCAGATGCCCCAAGATCTCCGCCGCGATCACCTCCGGCTCCGCGAGGTCCTCCACCCTCCCGGCCGAGGCATCCCGCAGCCACGTAATATCCAGGTTGTCCCCGCGCTCCCGAATCACCGCCCGCGAAAAACACCGAAAGCGCCCCTCCTCGCCCTCGTCGGTCCGTTTCCCGCGCCCGTTGGCCTGCTCACCAAAAACATCCACAAAGGGCTGGAGCGACGTTCGTGTAAAGGGCGTACGCTTGCCGAAGTTGGGCATGTTGGTGCGCAGGTCGTAGACCCACACGGCCTTGGTGTTGCCCTTGTCGGTCTTCCCACGCTCGAAGAAGAGCACGTTGGTCTTGACCCCCTGGGCGTAAAAAATCCCCGTGGGCAGGCGCAAGATGGTGTGCAGCCTGCACTTCTCCATGAGGTCCACACGGATCTGCTGGCCCGTGTTGTCCTCGAAGAGCACGTTGTCCGGCAGGACCACGGCCGCGCGGCCACCGGGCTTCAAGTTGCGATAGATGTGCTGCAAAAACGCGAGCTGCTTGTTGCTGGTCGGGAAGGTGAAGTCGTCGCGGGTGGGCTTGCCGCCGCCTTTTTTAGTGCCAAAGGGCGGGTTGGTCAGGATCACGTCGCTCTTGGGCAGGCCGGCGCCCAGGGGCGAGAGGCTGTCGCCGAGGTGAATCTCGCAGTCCATCTCGTTGAGCATGGCGCTCATGAGGGCCAGGCGGCGGGTGTCGGGGACGAGCTCGACGCCATAAAAGGCCCTCTTGCGGTGAAAGGCGAACTCGGCCGCACTCATGTCGTTGAAGACGTCGTGGTGTGTCTCGATGTAGGCTTTGGCCCGGGTCAAGAAGCCGGCTGTGCCCGCGGCCGGGTCGCTGATCACCTCGCCGGGCTGGGGCTGGACCAGCTCGATCATGCAGTCGATGAGCGCCCGGGGGGTGAAGTACTGGCCCGCGCCCGACTTCTTTTCGTTGGCGTTCTTCTCGAGCAGGCCCTCGTAGAGGTCACCCAGGCCCTCCTCGCGGGCCTCGAACCAGGCCAGGGCGTCGAGGTCGGCGACCAGCTTGCCCAGGTTTCGGGGCTGGCGCAGGGCGGTCTGGGCGTTGGCGTAGATGGCCTGCACACGCAGGTCGGGGCTCTTGCCCAGGTCAATGAGCAGTTTTTTGTAGAACTCGAGCTGCTCGGTGCCGTCGAGCTTCGCTAGGTCCCGCCAGCGCGAGCCCTCGGGCAGCTGGTCCTGGGTCCCGGTCTCCTCGGCCATCTTGAGGAAGAGCAGGTAGGTCAGCTCGGTGACGTACTGGTGGTAGGTGATGCCGTCGTCGCGCAGGACGTGGCACAGGTTCCACAGCTTCTGGACGATGTCGCGGTTCGTGGTCGGGGCGTTCATGGGGGGGCGGGGGTTCAGCTGGGGGGGGCTCAGCCGGCGGCATCTTCCCACAGCCGGGTGTGCAGCTCGTCGAGGACCTGGGTGAGCTGGCCGTCAAAGCGTTTGTCGAGCCGCCCAAAGCCCCCTGCCTTGACCTTGAACTGGCCGTTGTCGAGGGCCGCCCGGTCGACGATGACCTCTCTGCGCAGCTGCGCGGCGATCCGCTCGAGCCACATTTTCTGGGAGCGGTCAAAGTCATGGGCGCGCAAGACCGCGGCCAGGGCCCGGTCTACGCGCTGGGCGTAGGGGACCAGGGGCGAGCCCAGGGCGCGCTGGCGGATGAAGCCCACGATGCTCGCGGCCACGTCCTGGTTGCGGGTCTCGGCCCAGGCCGAGCGCAGGGCGCTGAGGGGGTAGCCGGCCGCGTCCAGGGCCAGGCTGAGCTCGCGCAGCTGCCTGCGGGTGAGCTCTTGGGGCCGCTGCGTGACCACGATCAGAGCAGGCAGCTCGTTTTGGTGCTCGTCCAAATACCGGCCGAAGTCGTCCAGGTAGTCGGCGGGCTTGACCCGGCCCTCGCCGTAGCCGCGCTCGTCGCTGAGCAGCTCGTCCTCGGCGTCGGAGATCAGCACGGGCTGGGCGTCGGGGTTGCGCAGCTTGTCGAGCCAGGTGGGCAGCTGGGGGTGGGCGCCAAAGAAAGTCTGGAGTTCGGCCTGATCTTGGCGGCGGAGCAGGGCCACGAAGCCGGCGGCGTCCGTGCCCGAGAGGGTCTCGAAGGCGGTGAGCGACTCGCCCTCGAGCCAGCGCTTGCGCTGGTGGAACTTGACCAGGATCTCGGTGGCGACGACGGCGGCGTGGTCCTCGTCGTCGATGGTGCGCAGCTCCTCGGCGAGGGTGGCGAAGTCGAGCCTGGGCCGGGTGACCACGGGCTTCATGGTCGAGACCTTGTCCAGGGCCGCGTAGAGCTCGACGGCGTCGTAGATGCGGAAGAACTCCTTGCCGATCTCCGGGCACAGGCGGGTGGCCCGGCCCAGCATCTGCTCGTAGAGGATGCGGCTGCGGACCCGGCGGATGAACACCAGGGTGTCGATGGCGGGCACGTCGATGCCCGTGGTCAGCAGGTCGACGGTCACGGCGACCTTGGGCAGGCGCTCGTTCTTGTAGCGGCGCAGGCGTTGCAGGGGCCGGTCGGCCTTGCCGGTGATCTTCATGACCGCGTCGTCCTCGACCTCGCCGTAGCGCTCTGTGAGGGCGGCCTTGAGCTTGGTGACCACGATGTCGGCGTGGGCGTCGGTGGCACAGAAGATCATGACCTTGCCCGGGAGCTGGGGGTCGATGTCCCGGGCGACGCGCTCGCAGACGACCTCGTTGAAGGCCTCGGTGATGACCTTGGTGTTGAAGCCCTCGACCTCGATGTCGATCTCGTCGGGGGTGTCGAAGAGGTCGACCTGGTCCGAGCCGGCGCGGTAGCTCATGACCTCCTCGCCCGCGGCCCAGTGGATGCCCTCTTGGTTGAGCTTGGTGCGGATGCGGATGGGTGGCTCGTGGTCGACGAGGTAGCCGTCGATGACCGCCTGGCGGTAGCTGTAGGTGAACACCGGCGGGCCGAAGATCTCCTTGGTGTGCAGGGCCGGCGTGGCGGTCAAGCCGATGCGTACGGCGTCGAAGTGGTCGAGGACCTGGCGGTACTTGCTGATGTAGTCGTGCTCCGAGCGATAGGCTAGGGCGGTCTCGCCCATCTCTTTGTCCAGGTTGTAGCCCCGGTGAGACTCGTCGACGATGATGCAGTCGTAGAGGCCGACCGAGAGGGCCTCGTCGATATCGTCGCGCATGAGCAAGCGCCGGACCATGCCCTGGACCGTGGTCACGTGCAGGCGTGTGTCCTGCTCGGGGGTCGGGTCCTCGAGGCCCATGACGTCGTAGATCTCGTTGAGGCTCTGCTGCTGCTCGAGCTTGACGTTCTTGAACACCCCGAGGGCCTGCTCGCCCAGGGCCGTGCGGTCGACCAGGAACAGGACCCGGCGAAAGGTCCCGGACTTGAGCAGGCGGTAGATGAGGCCCAGGGCCGTGCGGGTCTTGCCCGTGCCCGTGGCCATGGCCAGGAGGAGCTCGCGCCGGCCTTCGGCGATCCCGGCCTCGACCTTGCGGATGGCCTCGAGCTGGTAGTCGCGCAGGCCCAGGTAGTCGGTGGACTCGGCCGCGAGCTTGGCCTCGGCCTGGACCGGATCCCGGGCCAGGATGGCGGTGAGCTCCTGGGCGGCGTACCAGCCCGTGAGCGCCCGGGGATGGTTGGTGCTGCGCCGGGCGTCCAAAAACCAGATCCCGGACTTGGTCTCGAGCTGGCGCAGGAAGGGGCGGCCGTTGGTGGCGAACAGGAAGGGCACGTGGAACTCGCCCCAGGGCCCGCCGGGCGAGAGCTCGCCCTCGCGCAGCACGTAGCCCCGGCTGTAGCGCTTGGCCTGCTCGATGGCCCCGACCACGTCCTTTCGCTTGCGCTTGGCCTCGACCACGGCCACGGGCCTGAGCCCGGCGAAGAGCACGTAGTCGGCCGGGCCGGTCTTGGTCGGCCACTCGGCGATGGCGAGGTCGAGGCCCTTGGTCGGGCGCACACCCCGGCTGTAGCTGAGCACCTCGGAGTCGACCTCCCAGCCCACGGCGCGCAGCTGGGCGTCGATGAGCTTGCGGGTGGCGGCCTCGTCGAGGTCGAGCAGCTCGGGCTCGCCGGCAGCCAGGGCCCGGTCGCGCACAGCGGCGAGCTGCGCGTGGGGAGTGGCCACGGCCTTGGCCTGGTGCACGGCCAGGCGAGCTTGGTGCTCGGCCTCGGCGGTGGCGGCCTGCTCGGCGCTCTCCTCGGCCAGCTCGAGGGCCGCGTCGAGGTCGGCGTAGGCCGTGGCACAGTCTCGCTCGGCCTTGGCGCGCAGCTCGGCCTCTCGCTCGGCGCTCTGGCTCAGGGCGCCGATCTGGGCCCGGGCGGCGATGAGCTCGGCCCGCTGGCGCTCCAAGGTCGCGCGCAGCTGCTCGTCGGCCTCACTGGGGTCTGGTGGGGGCACAAAGGCCCCGGCCCGAAATCTGGGCTCGTTGCCGTAGCTGCGGTGAAACCACACCGCGAGGGTTCTGGCCATGCGCAGCCGGTGCAGGGCCTCGCTCAGGGTGCCCGCGCCCTCGTGGTTGGCCGCGTTCCCCTTGCGCCGCAGGTCGTGAAAGATGGCCTCGACGTCGCGAGTCAGCACGCCCCGGTCGCGGAGTCTATGCACCAGCTCGAGCTGGGTGCCGCGCGGATCCGTGTACAGACCCACGCCGGCCGCGGCCTCTTGGGCCAGGAACTCGCCGAACAGACGCAGGCGACCCAGGGCGGCCACGGGGTCGGCGAACACCAACTTCTCGGCGGCCGCCGCGGTCTCGAGCAGGCGGGGCTCGTGGCGGGCCAGGAACCCAAAGTTGACCGAGGCCTTCGCTAGGCTCTGCGTGCGGGGGGACATCATGAGGAGCTCGAGTCTACGGGTGCGGAGGGGCTGGATGGAAGCTCAGGCGGGCGGGCGGCCGCCCGCGTCGCGGATGGCTGCGGCGATGTCCCGCCAGACGGCGATCGCGGTCTGCGAGCGCTCGCTGGCTTTGGGGGCGAGCGCCCGGGCCAGGGCCGGGCCGTAGATCGAGCCGTGGGCGAGGGCCATGCGCTGGGGCTCGCCGGCCATGACCTGCTCGCGGCTGAACTCGAGCATGCGTCCATAGAGGACCATGAGAAACAGCAGGCCCGCGTGATAGATGTCCACACGCCGGTCGATGGGGCCGTAGCGCTCGGGGTCGATGGCCTCGGGGGGCAGGGTCCACATTGCGAGCTCGGAGCCGTGGGGGCGGATGCCGCCCTCCATGCGCGAGATCCCGAAGTCGCCGAGCTTGAAGCCGATGACCGGCTGGCGGGTCTCGTCGAAGCGGTCTTTGGTGGCGCTGACAAACACGTTGCCGATGTGGATGTCCTTGTGAACCCAGCCGGCGCGGTGGATGTAGGCGATGGCCTGGAGCACGTCGCGGGCCATCTGTGGGAGCCACAGCTCGCTGGCCAGGTGGAGCTCGGCCGAGAGCGGGTAGAGGCACTTCTCCATGACCAGATAAAACAGGTTCCGGAACACGAAGGCGTCGTGGATGTAGGTGATGTTGGGGTGCCGCATGGTGGTCAGCACCGCGGCCTCTCGCTGCCAGCGATCGGCGACCTCGCGGAAGCTGCCCATGGGCTTGAGGACCTTGGCGACCAGCTCGTTGCCCCAATCGTCGACGCAGTCGTAGACGATGCCGTAGTAGCCCTGACCGATGGTCTCGCCGATGTGGTAGGTGGCGTCCTCGTGGCGGATGGCCTCGCCCGTGTTGGGGAAGGCGTAGTGGACGGGCTTGGGCGTGGGGGCCACCTGTGATCCCTGGGCTGGTTTGGCCGACGGTTTGGCCGACATACACGGATGATACTCGTTTGGGTCGAGGGAGTCGGGCCCGACTCCCCGGGCGACCTTTGGGCGACTCGAGCGTGGTGTGGATTCGAGCGTGGTGTGGATTCGAGCGTTCGATCTCCGCAGGGATCGGCAATGGGCTGGGGCAATGAATACTCGCCACGCCATCACCACCATCGCGCTCTGCACCCTCTGCACCCTCTGCACCCTCAGCGGGTGTGCGCAACAAGGAGAGGGCCCCGGCCCGGAGGGGGACACCTCGCTGCGGCTCGACGCGCTCAGCCCCGAGGAGCGCCTGTCGCTGAGCATGGAAGAACTGGAAGAACTGGAAGAGCTGGAAGAGCTGGAAGAGCTGGAAGAGCTGGACGCACTCGAGAGCCTCGGGTTCTTCGAGGGCGGAGACGAACACGCTCAGGAGAGCATCGCCTCCCAGTGTGGACCCGTGGGCTGGTGGTACCAGGGCAACCCGCCCACGCCCTGGTTCGACACCGCGAACTGCTACGTCACCAACCTGCCCATCGGCGCCCAGGCCTTCGTGTGGAGCAACAACTGGTATGTCCAGCCCGGCCCGGGCAACAGCTGCTCGATCGGGGTCTACGACGGGGCCAACTGTTACATCGGCTCGGCGCCGCAGGGGTCGACGGCGTTCGTCTTGGGCGGGAACATCTATTTCACGCCGACCCTGTTCACGGTGATCCCGGCGCTGACCCTCAAGACCTGCATCGGCGCGGGGACACCCGCACAGATGCTCTCCGCGTGTGAGGCCGCGACGGCGACGATGACGGACCTCTACATCACCAACGTGTGGGACTACGACATGGGCTGGGGCTCGCCCTGTCCAGCCGGGACCGCGGTCGTCCCGGGCAGCCAGTTCTACGCGGCCGGGTCGTGCAACCCCCTGCCCAACGTGGGCCCGGGCTGCACGGGCGCAGGCTCGTTCAACTACGAGTTCAAGATCGGGACTCAATGTCAGTAGAGGGTCGCGCTCACTGAAGCCAGCGGGCGACCTCGAGCGGGCGCTTGCAGCTCGGGCAGCGCGAGGCCTCGACCCGGGCCCGGTGGGTACAGCCCTCACAGCCGCGGCGGCGAAGCTTGTCCTCGGCGGCCCGCCTGAGCCCGAGGGCCAAGAGGCTCAGGGCGCTCGCCAGGATCACAAAGCCGAGCGCGATCGCGGGCGCGAGCACGACGGCGACCATGAGCCCGATGACGCCGCCGAGCTCGAGCCAGGCCAGCCAGGTCCGGGGGCTGAGCAGGCCCTCGCCGATGCCCTCGAGCTGCTCGTGCAGCCGCGCGCGCAGGTGGTGGGTGGCGACGGCGATGGTCGCCCCTGCGAGCGCCGCGGCCCAGGCGGGCAGGCCCTCGACCCCGGCGCTCGCGGCCGTGGCCTGGATGCTGCCGGCGGCGAGCGCCCCCGCACCGCCGCGCAGGGCGTAGGCGCAGAGATCGACGAGCGCCTGGAGATCTTCGTCTTGCTCGGCGAGCTCCTCGATGACGACCACGGCCAACAAAATACCGAGCCCGATGTTGGAGACCATCCACTCTTGGGGCGCCTCCATGACACCCATGCGGGCGGCGATGGCCAGGGCCAGCAAGGTCAGGCCGCCCCGGGTGCCGGCGAGCGAGCTGGTCGCGAGCAGCCTGGCGACGAGTTCGGCGACCGCGCTCATCGCAGCCACCCGGCGAGCGAGTCGAAGGCCGAGATCAGGGCGATGAACGCGAGCGCGAGCGCGACGACGGCCGCGAGCAGCAGGGCGAGGGCGAGCCCCAGGACCAGCCACTCCCAGGTCTCGATCGCCTGGCCGTGGGCCTCACGCTCGACCTGCCAATGGACATAGCGGGTCGCCGCCCAAGCGCTGAGTGCGACCTCTCCGGCGCTGAGCACCGCCTTGATCGGAAGACCGAGACCCGGCAGCAAGGTCAGGGCCTCGGTGGCGATCAAGGTCAGGGCGAGCGTGACTCCGATCAGCAGGCGGGCGGTCCACCGAGTCAGGATCCGGCGTTTGGGGCTGAGCAGGCGGCTCGCGGGTTGGAGGATGCCGACCCGGATCCAGGCGGTCGCCGCGAGCAGGACCAGGGCGCCGACCAGGGGCATCCAGCCGAGCAGCAGGTGGGCGACGCCGACCCCCACAGCCACGCCCAGGAGGTGCCTGCGGCCGCGATTTTGGATGGTCTGGGCGAGAGCCGCGCCACCGCAGGCGGGGTCGACCGAGGTCTCGCAGCGAGGACAGGGCGCGGCGCGAAACAAGGAGCGCGCGGACAGCCGCTCGGCGCAGGCCGGGCAGCGTCCGGCCCGAAGCAGGGCGAGGGCGTGGGCTCGAAGATCGCTCACAGGTCACTCTACCGTGCCCTGTGGGCGTCGTGGTCGTCGCCGAGGGAGTTGTGGAACTGTCGGTCTAGAAGATGCCGCGGCCGTGAAGTGTGGGTACCACTCGACACCCGCACCGAGTTCCGCCACGGTCGGGACATGGGGGACATGGGGGACATGGGGGACATGGCTCGGAGTTTGTGTGGGGGTGCGCTCGCGCTGGGGCTGCTCGGAGCGTGCAGCCAGGGGGAGGTCACCGACGACTCGCGCCTGTTCGCTTCGGGCTCGGACTCGGATTCGGATTCGGATTCGGGCGCGGATTCGGGTGCAGACTCGGGCGAACACGGCGCTGGCGACGACGCCTCGGACAGCGATGGCGAGAGCGACGATGGCGAGACCCAGGGTCCCTGTGGGGGCGCGCTGCCCTGTGAATCCACGGATGAGATCCCGATCTTGGAGGGTCGCGGCGCGCCCCCGCTGCCGGCCGAGATCATCGACGAGGCCCCGTGGGCGAGCGCCGGCGGAGAGCTGATTACGGGGACCGCCGCGAGCGAGAACCTCGTCGGTACCGAGCTGGGTGACAGCATCGACGCCCTGGCCGGAAACGACGGGATCCAGGGTCTCGCCGGGAGCGATCTGCTGCGTGGCGGCGCGGGCGGGGACACGATCGACGGGGGCGAGGGAGACGATCGCCTCGAGGGTGGGGCGAGCATCGACACGCTCAGGGGCGAGCTCGGGGCCGATCTCTTGATCGGTGGCGACGGCGACGACACCTTGCTCGGCGGGGATGGGGACGACGCCCTGACCGGCGATGCCCAGGCCGATCTGCTGCGCGGCGAGGACGGTCACGACCTGTTGCTCGGCGGGAGCGGGAACGACACGCTCGTCGGAGGGAGCGGGGACGACACGCTCTGGGGTCAGGGCGACGACGACACGGTCGAGGGCGGGCCGGGCGTGGATCTGCTCGTCGGTGGGGAGGGCGACGACCTCGTCGGCGGTGGCCCCGACGACGACACCTATGTGTGGCGCGCGGGCGATGGCGACGATGTGATCGACTTTGAAGACGGGGGCGTGGACACGCTGTGGATCGGCGGCTACGGGATCGCGGATCTCCAGGCTCTGCGCGCGGGCCCGGACTACCTGCTGCTCCTGCCCGAAGGCAGCATTCGCGTGTTGAATTACTTCGGCGGTGAGAATCAGATCGAGACGATTGCGATGGAGCTGTAGACGCCCGACCCGAACATAAAAACGGCCAGCCGACGGGTGTCGGCTGGCCGCTTTCGGGGGCTGTACGGGTCAGGACGGGTCAGGCGGGTCAGGGCGCAGCGCAGACCGTCAGCGGGAAGTTGTTGCTGAAGCAGCTGTAGTTGTTGTAGTTGTCCCCGAAGTTGTGGGTGATGATCTCGTCGTCGGCCTCCACGTACCAGGCCGAGGGGGCACAGCAGCCGGTGTCACCGCCATTGCCGACACCTAGCCCATCGGCCACGGCCTGCATGATGTCCGCGTCCCACAAGACGCCCTGTTGGTTGCCCGCTGTACCGGTGAGTCCGACGTTGGAGCAGGCCGTCACGGCGTTGCAATCGTCTGCGATGATCCAGCAGACGTCGTTGTAGTAGAAACCCGAGTCGCCGCAGGGGTTGTCGATGCAGGCGTCGGTGTTGAAGTCGCAGGCGTCGTCACAGGCCAGGTCGCCAGAGCTGAAGTCCTCGAGGTCGCCGCAGGTCAGCCCGCCCAGGTTCTCGCCGTCGCAGCTCTCGAAGTCCGTGTAGACGTGGCCGTCGCCACAGCTCGCGGCCTGACAGCTGTCGACGCAGGCGTCGCTGTCGTCGTCGTTGCCGTCGTCACAGGCCTCTCCGGCAGCCATGTTGAGGACACCGTCACCACAGGCCGCCGGGGTGCAGTCTGCGTTGCAGGCCTCGGTCTCGCCGCCCTCGTCGCACGCTTCCACGCCGGCGTAGACAAAGGCGTCGCCACAGGTGGCGTTGATGCAGGTCCCGGGGCAGGCGTCGGTGTCGTCGTCGTTGCCGTCGTCGCACTCCTCCATGGGGTCGACCACGCCGTCGCCACAGGTGGAGATCGTGCAGGTGTTCGAGCAGCCGTCGTCGTCGATGTCGTTGCCGTCGTCGCAGGCCTCTTGAGCGGCCATGTTGACGTAGCCGTCGCCGCACTCTGCGAGCGTACAGTCCGCGTCGCAGTTCACGGATTCGCCACCGTCGTCACAGGCCTCGCCGTCCTCGACCTCTCCGTTGCCACAGACGGCTTCAGTTCCGATTCCGGTTTCGGTTTCGGTCTCGGTCTCGGTAGTGCCGGTATCGGTGCTGGTATCGGTGCTGGTATCGGTGCTGGTATCGGTGTCTTCGCTGCCGACGTCGCCGTCGTCGGTCGTCGAGGGAGCGTCGTCCGTACAGGCCAGGGCGGTCAGGGAAAGAAGCGCAACGGAGAGTCCTAGGTGTCGCATAGGAGGATGAGACCAGGTCTTGGGCTGCCCGTCATCGCCAATTTCGTGATCGCCTCGATTGATGGGGGGGGAGTTCAATTGGGGACAGGATTCTTAATGGTGGATTTGTGTATCACTCGCGGGGGCAATTCCGTACGGAAATATTCACAATCGCGCATCTGCTCGCCCTCGAATCCACACATTCATATGTTGGTGGTTGGAAACTGTCGTCGTTGTGGATCCTTTTTCGAGCGATCGATCGAATTGTGCCCTACTCGTAGTCGACGCTGTCGAGGTAGAGGCCCGAGGCGGGCGCGGTCCCGGGCGCGGCTCGGCGGTCGCAGGCCGCCAGGATCTCCGGGAGCTCGGCCAAAGGGGTGCGACCTTCGCCGACTTTGACGATCGCCCGGACGATGTTGCGGACCATTTTGTAGAGGAAAGCGTCGGCGCGCATGCTGATCTCGATGAGCGCGGGGGTCGCGTCGTCGTGGGCGAGGGTCATCGCCATGATCGTGCGGGTGGTGCTGGCCCGGACGTAGTTGGGCTTTTTGGCGAACGACCCAAAGTCGTGTCGACCGACAAAGACCAGGCAGGCCGCGCGCATGGCCTCGATATCGAGGCGGGTCGGGAGATGCCAGACCCGGTCGCGCTCGGCCTCTGGGCAGCGGGCGTGGTTCCAGATCCGGTAGCGGTAGGTCTTGGAGACGGCCGCCTCCCGGGCGTGGAAATCCGGGCCGGCTGGGCTCAGCGCCAGGACCTGGAAATCGTCGGGCATGTGGGCGGCGAGGGCCGCGAGCGCGGCCCTCGGATCGAGGTCGGCGGGCAGGGACACGCTGGCGACCTGGCCCAGGGCGTGGGCGCCCCGATCGGTCCGCCCCGACCCCTGGACGAGGCTCTGGACGTCAAAGCAGTCGTGAATCGCCTGCTCGAGTCGACCCTGGAGCGTGGGTTTGTCGCCGTGGCGCTGCCAGCCGTAGTAGGCGCGCCCGTCGTAGGCCAAGGTCAGCCTGTAGTTGGCGAGCGGGGTCTGGGGCTGGGACTCGGTCATTCGGGGTCAGCCTCACCACGGGTGCGGAGGAAGAAGCCCGAGACGCTCGCCCGGACGCTGGCGCCGGCGGCCGGATTGATCCGGGCGATCATGTGCGGGGCCCCCGAGAGCAGCACCAGGCGGTTGGGTTTGGGCATGATGAAGTTGCCGCAGCCCATGTCCATGAGCCGCTCCGAGTAGGATTCGGTCTCGAAGCGGTAGCCCATGATCGGCATCGGGCCCTCCTGGGCGTCGAGGTCCGGATCGGTCTCGGCGAGCAGGAGCTCGCCGCCCCAGTGGGCGTTCCAGTAGGGGTGGGCGTAGTAGATGAAGGCGCCCGCGTAGAGCTCGCTGTCGTCGACGTGCCACGACAGGCCCGTGCCCTGGGGGTAGACGTAGGCCCGGGCGCTGACGTGGTCCCAGCTGTCGTCGACGAGCTCGGTGTAGTGCTCGGGACGCTCGAGCACGGCGGAGATCACCCGCTCGAGGGGGTTGGGCTCGGGGTCGGCGTCGCTTGAAGTTTCCCCTGCAGTCGAACCCGGCTCGGGGCGCTGGGTCACGACCTCGTTCCCGCCCAGGGGGACCCCATCGTCGAGTTTCCAGGCACCCAGGGAGCGGGTCACGGGGCGCAGCTCCATGAACTGAAACTCGCTCCACAGGGCGGTCCAGTCGGCCTCGCTCAAGAAGTCATCGATGACACGGAAGTTGGGGTGGGCGGCGGTCTCCGGCATGGGCAGGGGTCAGCGTTTCACCTGCGTGCGAAGGGGGCAAGGGCGCGCGGAGACAGGAGCAGCGCTCGCCGCGAGCCCGCGGCTTGACACGAATGTTACATATGGATAACTTTTGTCTCAGACATGGATGAATCCGAGATCCTAGCCGTAGCGATGGACCTGGCCGAGGCCGAGGGCGGTAGAGCGCTGACCATGGAGCGCCTGGCGGAGACGGCGGGGATCTCGAGGGCCACGCTCTACCGGCGCTTCTCGAGCAAGCGGGCCCTGACCACGGCGCTGATCGAGGCGGGCTTTCACGCCGGCCCTTCCCCCGCCTCGACACGCGCGCGGATCCTCGAGGCGGCGCGCCAGAGCATCGGCGTACGCGGGGATCTCACGGTCACCATCGAGGACATCGCGGCCGCGGCCGAGGTCAGCGCGATGTCGGTCTATCGCATCTTTGGTGATCGTGAGGCCCTGTTTCGGACCGTCATCCAAGAGATCAGCCCGCGCAGGGGCGCCCGCCGGGCGATCGATTCACGGCGTCCCGTGGCCGAGGTCCTGCGCGCGGTCGCCCGGGCCACGATCGGCTTCGCGCTGGAGAACCCGGGGATGATGCTCGTGGGCATGCTCGATACACCCGCCAGCCGCGCCATGCGGGCGCTGCAGGACGAGGGCCCGTCGACGCGGGCCATGTTGGTCGCGTACTTCGAGACCGCGATCGAGAGGGGGGAGCTCCTCGATAGTCCGCCGCGGCGACTGTTGGCCTACTGGGTCGCGAACACCATCGCCGAGCCCGTGCTCGCGCGCCAGCTCGGGGTCTCGACCCCCGAGCCCGAGCCCGAACTCGGGACCAGCGGGCGCGAGGCCGAAATCGATGCGATCGCGGTCCGGGTCGTCGACAATTTTCTGGCCGCGTTCGGAGCCCGGCGATGACCCTCGAGGTGTCGACCTGGACCCTGGACTTCGAGCAGGTCGGCCGTGGCTCGCTCGCCCAGGTTGGGGGCAAGGGCGCGAACCTGGGCGAGATGGTCGGCGCGGGCATGCCCGTGCCACCCGGCTTTTGTGTGACCACCGCGGCCTTCTCTCGGTTCATGGCCGACTGCGAGGAGGCCGGCGCGCTCATGCGGGAGATCGACGCCCTGGCGCCCGCGCAGCTCGAGCAGGCCCGCCGTCTGGGCGCCGCGCTGCGCAGCGCGATCGAGAGCAGGGCGATCCCCCCCGAGATCGAGGAGTCGATCACGCGGGCCTTCGCTGCCCTCGAGGTCCGGGCCGGGAGCGGCCAGCGGGCCTACGCCGTGCGCTCCAGCGCGACCTTGGAGGACCTCGCCGAGGCCTCGTTCGCCGGACAGCAGGACTCCTATCTCAACGTCTGCGGTCTCGAGGTGTTGCTCGATCGGGTCCGGGCCTGCTGGGCCAGCCTGTTCACGGACCGGGCGATCGCCTACCGAAAGCAGCGCGGGTTCGGATCTCAGGCCGTCGCCCTGAGCGTGGTCGTCCAGGCCATGGTCCAGTCGGAGGTCTCGGGCATCATGTTCAGCGCCGACCCGATCAGCGGGCACCGGGGTGTGGTCTCGATCGACGCCAGCTACGGCCTGGGCGAGGCCCTGGTGTCCGGGATCGTCGACGCCGACAACTACCGGATCGACCGGCGCAGCGGGGCCACGATCGAGTTTCGCCTGGGCGCCAAGGCGATCGAGATCGTGGCCTGTGAACAGGGCACGCAGACCCTGCCGGTCGACGAAGATCGGCGGGCGCGTCGGGCCCTGAGCGAGGCCCTGGTCCGGGCCCTGGTCGAGCTCGCGCAGCGGGTCGAAGCCCACTACGGCGCGCCCCAAGACCTGGAGTGGTGCTTCGAGGGGGAGGCCCTGTTTCTGGTCCAGACCCGGCCGATCACGACCTTGTTTCCGATCCCCCCGAGCGCGCCGGGGAGCGTAGGGGAGATGCTCGATGCGCCCGATTTCGAGGGCTGGGAGGCCGGTGAGGACCTGCGTGGGCCCCGGCATGTGTTCCTGAGCTTCAACCACCTCCAGGTCATGACCGATCCGATCACGCCGCTGGGGATGGACGCGATGGTTCAGATCTTCCCGGTCGGCAAGCGCCGGGATCGGGGGCCCTGCACGGAGATCAGGGTCGCCGGGGGGCGCATCTATATCGACGCGAGCGCGGCCCTGCTGCGCCGACCGCTGCGCAAACTGTTGCCCTCGATGCTGCGTGTGATGGACCCCAAGATGTCGGTCATGCTGGAGGTCGCCGTCGCCGGATCGAGCTTCACCGAGCGCGAGGGTCGGCCGCCCGCCAATATCCGCGTGTTCCTGCGGCGAATGGTCTGGCCCGTACTCCGGCGGGTGATCCCCAACCTGCTGTGGGCGGACCCCGAGCGCATGCAGGGCCGGGTCGAGTCGAGGATGGGGGAGGTGACCCGCGAGTGGGGGGCATCGCTGGCGGCCGCAGATCCGGCGGGCGACGACCCCAAGGCCCGGCTCCAGGCCGTGCGTGAGCTCCTGTGGGCGGTCATGCCCACCCTGTTCGCCGACTTCTTCTATGTCATGGCCGCCGGGATGCTCAGCTGGCGGGTGCTGAGCAAGGTCAGCGGCGGCGACCGGCGAGTCCAGGATCTGTCTCGGGGTCTCGAGGGCAACGTGACCACGCAGATGGATCTCGAACTCGGCGACCTGGCCGACCTGGCGCGGGCCGAGCCCGAGCTGCGTGAGGCCCTGCTGGCCGACGTCGACCTGCTCCGCGACCCCGAGAAGATCGTCGCTCTCGCGGGCGGTGCCGAACTTCGGGCGGGCTGGGAGGCGTTCCTGGATCGCTACGGCCACCGGGGGATCGGCGAGATCGATCTTGGTCGGGTGCGCTGGGACGAGGACCCGAGCAGCCTGCTCCAGTCGCTCGAGGGCATGTTGCGAGACCCGGAGAGGGGCGGTCATCGGCGTCGACATACCCAGGCCGGGGCCGATGCCGAGGCGGCGGCGGCGGGCCTGCTCGCGGACGCGGGTCCCCTGCGCCGGGTCCTGCTGCGGCACTTCATCGTCCGCATGCGCGCGCTCTTGGGCCTGCGGGAGCACCCGAAGTTCATGGTCATGCAGAGCCTCTTGCTGGCCCGGCGGGAGCTCCAAAAGTTGGCTGTGGAGATGGTCGCGGACGGGAGCTTGGCGCAGGTCGAGGACATCTGGTGGCTCGACCTCGGGGAGATCGAGTCTGGGCTCGGGGGGAGCCCGAGTGGTGGTGGTGGTGGTGGTGACGGTGACGGGGATCCGGTCCCGGCCTTGTCCCGGCGCGCAGCGGCCCGCCGGGTTCGCTACGCCAGCTACGCGAACCTGCGGCCGCCACGGGTGGTGACCAGCGAGGGGGAGGTTCCCCGCCCAGTCCGAAGCGAGGTGCTCGAGCCGGGGACCTACGGGGGCGTGTCGGCCTCGACGGGGGTCGTCGAGGGCCGTGCGCGGGTGATCATGGATCCCCAGCGAGAGGTCCTCGAAGCCGGTGAGATCCTGATCGCCCCGTTCACGGACCCCGGATGGACGCCCCTGTTCATCCACGCCGCTGCCCTGGTGATGGAGGTCGGCGGGCTCATGACCCACGGCTCGGTCGTGGCCCGGGAGTATGGGATCCCCGCCGTGGTCGGGGTCGACCACGCGACCACGGAGATCAGCACGGGTCAGTGGATCCGCGTCGACGGGGATCTGGGTCTGGTCACGATCTTGCCCGAGCCCGAGCCGTCCGAGCTGTCCGAACACCCGACTGGGGAGTGAAGCGTCAGGCTCCCGGGTCGGCGGGTTCGGGCTTGGGGCCCGGTTCGCCGGGTGCTGGGCTGGGCTCGCCGGGCTCGGGGACATCTGGGGGAGCTTCCGGTGGCAGCTCGCCGCAGCTCGCCCCGCTAAAAAACGCCGCGAACATCTCGGTGGCGCGCTCGGGTCCCCAGCGCTCGACCTCCGGGCCCGCGAGCACACCCGCCCGGGAGCCGTCGAGGATCCGACAGGGGGGCAGGCCCGCGCCCGGCCACCAGATCGCCACCAGATCGCCGGCTCGGGCCGGCTGCGGGCTCGAGTCCGCGTGCCGGCTCAGGGCGCTCGAGTCGGCGATGTGCAGGGCCAAGGTCGCGCGGTCGTCGAGGCGGTGGAGGCTCAGGCCGCTCTCGTCGAGCTCGGCGAAGACCTGGGCGCCCGCGCGGGAGAGGCCGGCGAGCGCCCATACACGCCCGCCCCGACCCGGGTCGACGATCTGCAGGGCCGCGGCGTCGAGTGTGTCTGGGCTCGCTCCGGGGGCGAGGTCGAGGCGGGCGATCGATCCATCTTCGAAGCCGATCACCAGGCTCTGGCCGACCCAGGCCAAAGCCGTACCCGCGCCCGGGAGCTCGATCCGGGCGAGCGGGATGTCGGGGTCGGCGGGGATCCACTCGAGCAGGCCGCCGCCGAAGGGCTGGACGACCGCCAGGGTGCCGTCGTCGGCGAGCGCCGAGATGGCTTCGCTGAACTCGGGCACCCCCGTGTTCTCGACCCGGTGTACGGCCAGAGCTGGAGCGGGGGACAGGGCCGGGTCCGGGCGGGCCGCGATCTGTCGGCTCTGGGCGCTCACAAAGGCGATCCAGCGACCGTCCGCCGAGAACAGGGGCGCGCCCCGGGGTCCGTCCGTGCTCGGGCCCTGCAGGAGTTCGCGCCAGTAGAAGCCGTAGTCCCCGGCAGACCAGGCCGCGAGCTCGCGGCCTGCGGGATCGAGGGCGACGGCGAAGCCCGTGGGTGTGGGCCTGTCCAGGGTCAAGCGGGGTGCTCCGCCGGGCAGGGGCAGGGTGCGGATACCGGCGTGGCTCTCGGCGCTGAAGCTCGACAAGCTCGCGACCACGGTCTGCGCCCGATCGTCGATCGCCACGGAGATCGGGAACAGGGTCCGGGGCACGGGGCGGCCTGGGGCCTCCTGGCCGTCGACCCCCGCGGTGCTCGGGGGCATGGCTTGGGAGGGGGCCTCGACCCGGAGCAGGCGGTGGACACCGGCGTCGAGGTCGAAGACCCGGTAGCGCGAGCGCGGCTCCAAGGTCGCGGTGACCAGGTGCGGACCGTTGGGGCTGGCCCCGAGCAGCATGGGGATCTCTTCTCCCGGGGCCCGCCAGCCGAGGTGAGTTTCATCCGAGAGGGCGGCCACGGCGAGGTTGCCCTGCGCGTCTCCGAGCGCCGCGTAGCCCTGGCCGACCGCGAGCTCCCGCTCACCACCGACCCACCAGCCGTGCTCGGGGGGCGCTGCGGCCCAATCGTCGAAGTGGTCGATGATCACCAGCCCGCCGGCGTCGTTGACCACGAAGTCCCCCACCGGGGCTCCGGCTCGGGCGTAGCCGTCGGCGCCCACTCCCAGGTCCGGGGCGAGTCCGGGGGCCGGGTCGTCGACGCTCAAAAACGGGGCTGGCTTGAACAGGGGCACCCAGATGTGGGCGATGTCCTCGAGGCGAATGGCGATCACCCAGGCTTGGGCGGGATCCCAGATCTCTCGATATGCGACGACCCCGCGGTCGAGGATCGCGATGTCCGAGTCGATGGGCCCGCGCGGATGCAGATCGCGGTGGCGCCGGCGGCGGGGCTGCCAGACCTCGACAAAGTCGGCCCGCGCGCCGGGGAAATCCCGCTCCGCGCTCGCCCGCAGGGCCGCCTGCTCGGCCTCGCTCGGCGCGTAGGCGCCGGTTTGGGTGAAGGGAGCCAGGGGGTGGTTGGCCAGCGCGTCATCGAGGGCCTGGGCCCGGAGCTCGGCTGCGGCGACGACCCCACCGCCCTCTGAGAGGGTCAGACCCGTGACGAAGTGGGCCGCGCGCCTGGACCACCGCAGGGTTGGATCCGGCTCGCGCGACCAGAGCTGCACCAGCTGTCCGTCGCTGATTGCGATCGCGTCGCTGCCGACAGCGAGCGCGGTGACCGGCGCCCTCGTGGTCACGGTCGCTGAGCCGGGGGTCTGCGGTTTCGAGCTGGGGACAGCCAGGACCCACGCTCGGTCCGGCTCGAGGCCGCCCCCGGGCTCGTCCTCGCCGGCGGTCCCGCTGTCGCGCCACGCCAAGACCCGGCCGTCGAAGCCGGCCGTGAACAGGGTGCCCTCGGGGCTCAGGCGCAGGGCCGAGACCCCGCCGGGGTGGGCGAGCTCGGCGGTCTCGAGCGCCCCGTCGACCCAGACTCGAACCCAGCCCTCGGCGTCCGCCGTGGCCAGCCGCCAGCCCTGGCCCGGGAGCGGGGGCAAGAGCGCGAGGTCTACGATCGCGGCCCGGTGAAAGGGGAGCCCCACGAGGCGCGGGCGCAGGATCGGCTCGGCGGCGGCCAAGACCGGGGCCTGGGCTCGGGTAGCGTGGGCGCCCGCGATGCACCCTGCGGTCGACGACAACCCAAAGGCCGTGGCACCGAAGGCCGTGACACCGACGGCTGCGGCCCTGATCGTGGCCCAGAGTGCGGTCGGTACCGCGCCTGGGTTCGGATCGGCATCTCTGCGGCGTGAGTCGTGCGGGTGCCGAGGTCGCGTCACGTGGGTCACGCCTCGATCTTAGCCGGCTTCGCTCTCGGGGGCAGTGGTCTGCGTCGAGCCACGCTGGATTCAGAGTGCGCACATTTGGTCGCGAAATGCGGGCGCAGCGGCACAAACCGCTGGCACAAGGGCGGGCAACCGTGTCGTTTTGAGTAGGGGTAGTTCCCCTCGCATCGCGGGTAATGCTCCGTTTTCAGGCCGAAAATTTTAGGGGTTCTCCCCCTTGCAGCTGCTGTGAAAAGTGAATTGCGTCCGATACACTGCGGCCATGCAATTTCGTCGAGCTTCGCGATTGATCCTCCTTGGACTCCCCTGCCTGTTTGCACTTCCGGCCTGTGGTGACGACGGAAGTTCGGAGGACAACGCGAGCGTCGGCACCGGCACCGACTCGGACACCAAGACCGGATCCGACGCCGAGTCTGCGGACGAGATCGGTGACATGGACGCGGACACGACCACGGCGGACACGACCACGGCGGACACGACCGCCGACGACGGGACGGCCGACGAGACGACCACCGCAGACACGACCGCCGACGACACGACCACGGCGGACACGACGGCCGACGACACCACCACCAGCGACGACGAGAGTGCCGACGACGAGAGTGCCGACGACGAGAGCGCCGAGGGCTCCGAGACCGGCGAGCCCTGTGGGGGCGGCGGTGAGGGCTTCGACTTCAGTTACCTGTGGGTCGCCAACACCAACGAGGGCAGCGTCTCGAAGGTCAACACCCAGACCGTGGTCGAAGAGGCCCGCTACCGCACCGGCCCCAACAACGTCTCGCTGAGTCCCTCGCGGACCACGGTCAGCTTCGACGGACACTACGCCCTCATCGGCAACCGCAACGCCGGCAGCGTGACCTTGGTCGCCGCCGACGAGGCCGACTGCATCGACACCAACAACGACGGCGAGATCACGACCTCCCTGGGGCCCAACGATCTGCTCGACTGGGGCGACGACGAGTGTGTGCTGTGGTCGACCGACCTCCCGGACGTCGGCGCGGGCGCCCAGTCCGGCCCCCGCGGCATGACCTTCGACCCCGGTGAGTTCAACGACCTGAGCTGCACCTACGACAACCCCAAGGTCTGGGTCGGCTGGCACGGAACCCAGGCCACGCAGACCCACATGGCTCGCCTCAACCCCGCCGACGGCGTGATCGAGGAGATCGTCGACATCGACAACTGGACCATGGGCTGGTCGAACTACCCGCCCTACGGCGCCGCTCTCGACGGTGACGGCGACGTGTGGTTCACGGCCCTGCGCGGCGAGGTGTTCCGAATCAACTCGGACGACCTGAGCCTGGACCGCTGGGCCATGCCCGCCAGCGCCCAGGCCTACGGCATGACCGTGGATCCCAACGGCGACGCCTGGTTCGGCGGCTGCTCGGGCCCGGTCACCGTGTTCGACTCGGAGCTCGAGACCTTCACGGCCATCCCCAACACCCAAGCTTGTCACCGCGGCGTCGCGGCCGACAGCATCGGCAACATCTGGGTCGCCTCCAACGGCCCCTGTGGCCTGGTCCAGATCGACGCGGAGACCAAGACGGTCATCAAGTTCCACACCGCGGCCGACTTCGAAAACCAATGCTCGACCCCGGTCGGCGTCAGCATCGACGTCGAGGGCTTCGTGTGGATGGTCGACCAGGCCGGCTGGGCCTGGAAGATGGACCCGGAGACCTACGCCAAGGAGATCGTCATGATCGCCGGCAACCACTACACCTACTCGGACATGACCGGCGGCGGCTTGGTCGCCAACATCAACCCGCAGTAGCCCACCCAGTGGCTCACCCGGTCGCCCACCGGCCGACACAGGGTGAAACAAGAGCGCCCCCACCGGAGACGGTGGGGGCGCTCTTATTTGTGGTCCAGGCCGGGCCGGGTCAGCTGCGGGTCAGCTTCCGGTACTTGATGCGCTTGGGGACCATGGCGTCGTCGCCCAGGCGACGCTTGCGGTCGCGCTCGTAGTCCTCGTAGTTGCCCTCGAACCACACCACGCTCGAGTCACCCTCGAAGGCCAGGATGTGGGTGGCGATGCGATCGAGGAACCAGCGATCGTGGCTGATGACGACGGCGCAGCCGGGGAAGGCGAGCAGGGCGTCCTCGAGGTGGCGCAGCGTGTCGACGTCGAGGTCGTTGGTGGGCTCATCCAAGAGCAGGAGGTTGCCGCCGGCCTTGATGAGCTTGGCGAGGTGGACCCGGTTGCGCTGGCCGCCCGAGAGGGTGCCGACCTTTTGCTGCTGGGAGGCGCCGTTGAAGTTGAACTTGCCGACGTAGGCCCGGGAGTTCATCTCGACCCCACCCAGATCGATGGTGTCCTGGCCTTCGCTGATCTCCTGCCAGACCGAGTTCTCCGGGTCGAGGGCGTCGCGGCTCTGGTCGACGTAGGCGATGTCGACGGTCTCGCCGATCTTGAGGGTGCCCTCGTCGGACTCGACCTGGCCCGAGATCATGCGGAACAAGGTGGTCTTGCCGGCGCCGTTGGGGCCGATGATGCCGACGATGCCACCGCGGGGGAGGGTGAACTCGACCCCCTCGAAGAGGAGCTTGTCGCCGTAGGCTTTGCGCAGGCCCTTGGCCTCGACCACGATGTTGCCCAGGCGCCGGGTGAAGGGCACGTGGATCGAGGTCGTGTCGCGCTTGCGGTTCTCGGCGCTGTTGAGGAGCTCGTCGTAGGCACGGATCCGGGCCTTGCTCTTGGCCTGCCGGGCCTTGGGGGTCATGCGGATCCACTCGAGCTCGCTGGCGAGCTCGCGCTGGCGGGCGCTGGCCTTCTTCTCCTGCTGGGCGAGGCGCTTTTGCTTTTGCTCGAGCCAGCTCGAGTAGTTGCCTTCCCAGGGGATGCCCTTGCCGTTGTCGAGCTCGAGGATCCAGCCGGCCACGTTGTCGAGGAAGTAGCGATCGTGGGTGACGGCGACGACCGTGCCCGGGTACTCGTGGAGGTGGTTCTCGAGCCAGGCCACGGACTCGGCGTCGAGGTGGTTGGTGGGTTCGTCGAGCAGGAGGATGTCGGGGCGCTCGAGCAAGAGTCGGGTCAGGGCCACGCGGCGCCGCTCACCGCCGCTGAGGGTGCTCACGTCGGCGTCACCGGGGGGGCAGCGCAGCGCGTCCATGGCGAGCTCGAGGGTGTGCTCGAGCTGCCAGCCGTCGCCGGCGTCGATCTTGTCCTGGAGGTTGCCCTGCTCCTCGAGCAGGGTGTTCATCTCGTCGTCGGTCATCGACTCGCCGAACTTCATCGAGATCTCCTCGAAGCGCTTGAGCGTGTCCCGCATCTCGGAGACGGCCTCCTCGATGTTGCCCAGCACGTCTTTGCTCTCGTCGAGCTCCGGCTCTTGCGACAGGTAGCCGATGCTCACGCCCTCGGCGGCCCAGGCCTCACCGATGAACTCCTTGTCGCGGCCGGCCATGATCCGGAGCAGGGTGCTCTTGCCGGAGCCGTTGTTGCCGAGCACGCCGATCTTGGCGCCAGGGAGGAAGGACAAGTGGATGTTCTCGAACACCTTCTTGCCGCCGGGGTAGACCTTGGCCAGGCCTTGCATCGTGTAGATGTACTGATGAGAGGCCATTTTCGGCGGGAGTCTAACCGCCGCCGCGGCGGGGGAAAAGCGCGTCTGGGCGGGTCCAAGCTCACGTTTGGGCTTTACCCGGGGCCGGTCCACCCTCAAGATCCCGGCGGATGGCAGACCAGCATCGGCCTCCCAACGAGGCGCCGGCCGCGAGCAACGGCCGGGCCTTCAAGTCCTGGGCGCTGGAGAACTCGCTCAAGCGCTACGGGGTCGGCGAGTGGGGTCGGGCCTTCGTCGGGGTCGACGTCCAGGGGCGGCTGACCTTCAAGGCGCCCGAACTGCCCGAGCTCGATCTTCAGGCCGTCGCCCTGCTGCTCCGGGGCCAGGGCGTGGACGCACCCTTCGTGCTCCGCTTCCCGACCATGATCGCCGCCGCCATGCACAGGCTGCACGCCGCCTTCGAGGCCGCCGCGCTCAGCCACGGGTTCAAGGGTGATCACATGGGCATGTACCCGCTCAAGGTCAACCAGCGGCGCAGCGTGGTCGAGACGGTGATCGCCGCCCGGGAGCGCTGCCGCTACGGGCTCGAGGCCGGCTCCAAGCCGGAGCTGCTCTTGGCCCTGCTCGCGCCCGTGGTCGAGGCCCCGCTGATCTGCAACGGCTACAAAGATCGGGAGTTCATGCGTATGGCCTTCCACGCGGCCGAGCTCGGCCACGAGGTGGTGGTCGTGCTCGAGAGTGTGCTCGAGGTCCGGCGTTACCTGGACGTGCTCGGGGAGCGCCCAGATCCATCCGAGACTAGGGGCTGGCGGGCCACGCCCTACATCGGCATGCGGGCCAAACTCTACAGCCGCGGCAGCGGGCGCTGGCAGAGCTCCGGCGGAGAGTGGGCCAAGTTCGGGCTGACCACCAACGAGATGCTGGAGGTCGTGCGTCAGCTCGACGCCGCCGGGGCCCTCGATCGTCTGGCCCTGCTCCACTTTCACATCGGCTCCCAGATCACCCAGATCAAGCGGATCAAGACGGCTGTGCGCGAGGGGGCCCGGCTGTGGGCCTCACTGCGCTCGCGCTGTTCGGGGCTGCGCTACATCGATCTGGGTGGGGGTGTGGGCGTGGACTACGACGGCAGCCGGACGTCCTATCCAAGCTCCGCCAACTACTCGATCGAGGAGTACGCCAGCCAGGTCGTGTTCGAGATCTCCGAGGTCGCCCGGGAGCTCGAGTTGCCCGCGCCGACCATCATCACCGAGAGCGGCCGGGTGTTGGTCGCCCAGCACGCCGTGACCGTGGCCGAGCTGCGCGAGGTCCAAGGGGAGCTCCTGCCGATCCCCGCGGCCTCCGAACGCGAGAACCGGCTGATCTCCGACCTGCGCGAGACCCTGGCCGGGATCACGGTCAAGAACATCGAGGAGTACTTTCACGACGCCCTCGACTTTCGGGATGAGGCCCTGCAGCTGTTCTCGCGCGGCTACCTGAGCCTCGAGGACCGGGCCAGCGCCGAGGGCCTGTTCCACCGCATCCGCCTCGAGTGCGCGCGCCTGATCAGGCAGATGCCCCGGCCCCCCGAGGAGATCGTCGACTACCTGGAGCTCGCCCACGTGAAGTACCTGGCGAACTTCTCGATCTTCCAGTCCCTGCCCGACAGCTGGAGCATCGACCAGGTGTTCCCGGCCGCGCCCTTGTCGGGGCACGGGGCCGTGCCGACCACCAACGCCCAGGTCGTCGACATCACCTGCGACAGCGACGGCTGCGTCAAGACCTTCGCCCACCCCGAAGACAACCTGAAGTCCCTGCCCCTGCACCCGCCGCCCAGCCGCAGCGACGAGCCCTACTTCTTGGGCTTCTTCATGACCGGGGCCTATCAAGACAGCCTCTCGAACGCCCACAACCTGTTTGGTCGCTGCCACGAGGTCATCGTTCGGCGCGCGGACCAGAGCGATGAAAGCCAGGGCGTCCATGCCGACAGCGAGCGCCTGGCGACGGCGGGCGAGCTCGGGGACGGCCTGTGGCTGGAGCTGCGCCGGGGCGCGAGCGTGGGCGAGATGCTGGAGACCATGGACTTCGACGCCGAGGGTCTGCGGGCGCAGATGCGAGCGCGCCACGGCGAGGGGCAGACCTCGCAAGGTTGCGCCTGGGCCCTGCGCTTGCTCGACGCTTACCCCTACCTCACCCAGGCCTGAGCCACTCCTGAGCCGCTCCTGAGCCCACCTTCAGCGGGGCCTCAGCGGGGCCGCATCTGGTTGGGGTTGAGCCCGACCTTGTCGCGGATCAGTCGTCGCAGCGTAGAGGTGTCGCGATAGCCGACCCGCAGGGCGATCTCCAACAGGGGCTCGGTGGTGGTGCGAAGCAGGTGGCTGGCGTGTTCGACCCGAATGCGGCGGACGAATTCGACTGGGGTCTCCCCGGTGGCGGTCGCCAAACGCCGGGCCAAGGTCCGCTTGGAGAGGCCCTTGGCCCGGGCCATCTCGTCTACTGAGAACCCCGCCGCAAGGTGCTCGCGCACCCACGCGTCGAGCTCTCGAAAGTCCTCGTGGGGCTCCGAGAGATAGCCGGGGATCATGTATTGGGACTGGGAGGGGCGAGCATCGAGCAGCAGCAGGGCCGCCACTTCTCGACACAGCTCGACCCCGTACACCAAGGTGACCAGCGCCATCGCCAGGTCGGTATGGGCAAAGGCCGCCCCGGCGCAGTGCATGCGTTGGTCCACGGTGATCATGCGGCGGGCGTCGAGTTTTACGGCCGGGTAGCGGGCTGCGAAGGACTCGGCGAAGTACCAGGTGGTCGTCGCCTGTCGCCCGTCGAGCAACCCGGACTCGGCGACCACCCAGGTCCCGGTGCACGCGGTTGCGATGTGAGCCCCGGATCGGTACTGGGCCCGCAGCCATTTGGAGCTGCCCCCGGCCACACACTCGTCCACATGATGGATGACCGACTCCGGGTCGTGGCGGGCGTAGAACCCCGGCACGACCACGATGTGGGACCGTTTCGCGGTCGGTCCACTCGTGGGTCTCAGCTGATGTCCGCCTGCGCTGCGCACCGCCTGTCCATCCAAGGTCACCAGCTCGACGCTCGCCTTGACCCGGTCACCCGCGAGGTCGGAGGCCACCCTCAAGGTGTCGAGCACGATGTGCAAGGTGACGTCGAAGACGTTGGGGAGACACAAGACTCGGACCGGAAGCATTGGCAAAATCGGTCTCTTTATTGTCGATTTTGCCATCTGGGAGAAGCCTGCCTGATCCCCTAGCTTGAATCAACAGAGCGAATCGGAGCCGAGACATGAACAGCCACATCAGCCACATCAGCCATACATCCACAGACGTCATCGCAGCCGCCCGCAGCTGGGCCCGCGCGTTCAACAACCGGGACGCCGAGGCCTGCGCGGCCTGCTACACCCACGACGCCAAGGTCTCGGCTCGACCGCTCGCGGAGGTCCAGGGGCGAGCCGAGATCGCCGAGTTTTGGGCCCAACTGATCGACTCGGGCTACGGGAACGTCCGCTACCTCGATCCTCAGGTCCGCTTCGCCTCGGAGAAGGTCGCGTTTTTGACCTCGCCCTGGGCCATGAACAAGGCTCGGGGCATGATCCACGAGGAGCGCTGGGAGCTGTGTGAGGGACGCTGGCTGCTCGCCGACGACCACTTCGAGATCCTCGACCAGGTCGACTGTACCGAAGCCGCCGCCGATATCGTGCTGGTCCACGGAGCGTGGATGGGCGCCTGGTGTTGGGACGGGGTCATCGAGGCGCTCGCGGAGCGGGGTATTCGAGCGAGCGCGGTCGAGCTCGCCGGGCACGGACTTCGCAGTGATGTCGCTGCCCCCGACTCCCTGGATGTGTACGCCGAAGATGTCGTCCGAGCGCTCTCGTCCCATGGTCGGCCGGTCGCGCTGGTGGGCCACAGTCTCGGTGGATTGGTGGCCAGCCGAGCCGCTGAGCTCGCGCCCGAGTTGGTGCGGTCGCTGAGCTACGTGAGCGCGTTTCTGCTGCCCGAGGGCGCATCGTTCTCCGCCGCGTGTGCGGGCCTCGAGGGATCGATGATGACCGACAACCTGGCCTACAGCCCCGACCAGAGCCGGGTGGGAGTACACGAGTCGGCGCTGCACCAGGCGCTCGCCCACGATCTCTCGGCCGAGGCCTTCGCGGCCAGCGTGCCCAAGTTGGTGCTCGAAGCGACCGGACCCCTGACGACCCCCCTCGACATCAGTCGCCCTCGCTGGGGCCGGATCCCGCGCTACTTCATCGAGTGCACCGAGGACCGGGCCATCCCGCTGGCGCTGCAGCGGAGCATGCACCAACGCTGGATAATGGAGGGGGTGTATCGGCTGCGCTCGAGCCACTCGCCCATGCTGTCCAAGACCGACGAACTCGCGGCGGTGCTAGCGACCATCGCGGCTTCTTGAGTCCGCGTCCGCGTCCCGGGTGAGCGACGGCGGGCCGGGTCGCTCGGCGGTCTGCTCCTGCGGTCTGCTCCTGCGGTCTGCTCCTGCGGTCTGCTCAGCTTCAGGGGCTCCGTAGGCTGGCCAGCGCGGCGCTCAAGACCGCGTCCTCGCCCCGGGTGAGGGCGTCGAGATTGGGCGCGGCCGCGAGGGTCGGGCGCACACCTCGGCCCCACAGTCGGGCGCCGTCGCTGCGTCGGACTTCGCTGTGGGTGAAGCGCAGTCGCCAGCCTCCGGGCAGCCACAGGAAGGTGGGGGGGCCGGCCAGGTCGCCCGCGCTCGCGCTGCCGACGATGTCCAGATTGGAGAGTCCGAGGCCGTCGAAGCCGGCGAGCTCGGCCTCGGCCCGACCTCGGGTGCGGTGATCGACGAGCAGGGCCACGGGCAGGGCGAGGGGGTTCGCGGCCGGCTCGACCCGCTGTTCGCGGGCCAGAGAGAGGGTCAGGGCGTGTTCGCCCGCGTGCGGCCCGGCCAGCATTCGGCTGTGCGTGGTCGTCTTCGGGGTGCGCACAAAATGGGCGAGCAGGGAGCGGCGTGGGTCGGCGAGCGGCCCCCGAAGATCGAAGATCGCGGCGGCCGGTCGGCGGGTGCGGATACGGCGGGCGAGGGCGTCGAGGTTGGAGATCCGGGTGAGGTCGGCGTAGACGACCGAGGCGGATTCGGATTCGGATTCGGATTCGGATTCGGATTCCCGGGAATTTTCGCCGAGCATGGTGAACGCCTCGGCCGGTCGGGAGTCGGCGCCGGCCGGCCGTCGATCGTCGCGTAGCCCGGCGCCGAGGCGGTGGACCAAGCGGCGCTCGCCGTCGGCGCTGCGGACCTCGATCTCGACGAGGGTGCCGCGCTCAGGGCGGGAGAGCAGGGTGTCGAGGCCTCGGCCCAGGCGGGCGCTGGGGGTCGCCGCGGCCGTGCCCGCCGCGACCTCGGCGAGCAGGGTTTCGATCGCCGTACCGTCGATAGCGATGACCACGTCGCCCGGCTGGGGACCTTCGCCGGGACCCGCTCGGCGCCCTCGATGGGAGCGTCGGTGGGTACCGGGGAGAGGCGCGATCACGACTCGGTCTTGGACCCACGCCAGGCCCACGGCCGGCTGCCAGCGCCTCGGAGGGTGGGCGCCAGCGTGGGTGAGCAGGGCGGCGTTGCCATCGCCGAGCTCGGCCACCATGGCGCGCAGGACCGCGGCGAAGCGCTCGGGAGAGGCAGATTCGGCCGCCCCACACAGCGCCCGGCGCAGGAGCTGGTGGCCCCGGGGGTCGCCGCTGGTGGCCGTGGCGGCGCTGAAGTGCGGGTAGAAGTAGCGCAGGGCCGACCACGCGCGAACGACCGTGAGCAGGCGAGTCGCCCGATCGTCGAGGCTGTAGTCGAGGGCGGCGCTGTCGTCGAAGGCCGGGGCGGGCTCGGGCGCAGGGCGGAGCGGGGGAGCGGGGGTCCACAGCGCGAGCGGGACCCTGGCGCTCAGGCCCCGGGTGAGCGCCAAGGTCGAGACCAGGGCCGGAGACAGGGGCTCGAAGTCGGGGTCGGCGTCGGTGCAGGGGGGACAGATCTCGCCCGAGCCCCGGCTCGGGTCTGAGGACGCGCGCCTGGTCGCGCGCCCGGTTGCTGCAGCCCCGCAGTCGGTCGGGTCCGAGGCCGGATCTCGCCAGTGCCTGCGGGCGCAGCCCGGTTGGCCCCGCAGCCCCTCGGAGAAGCCCAGGCGCCGCCACTGGACGATGTACATCCCGTCCGCGGCGGTGAGCAGATCGGGGTGCAGAGGGGGCTTGGGGTCGGTGGGGTCGCTGGATTCGGTGGGGTCGCTGGATTCGGCCGAGCTTGGGGTTTCTGAGGTCTCGCTCGAGCTTGGATTCTCGCCAGGGTCGCCGTCGACGGTCGGGCTGTGTTTGGAGTCCCGGTGGTCGTCGTCCCGGTCGTCGGAGTCCCGGTCGCCATCGCCATCGTCATCATCATCATCATCATCATCATCATCATCGTCGTCCCGGTCGTCGGAGTCCCGGTCGCCGTCGTCATCCCGGTGGTCGTCGTCTTGGTCGTCGCCGTCTTCTTCTTGGTCGTCTCGGTTGTCGTCTTGGTCGTCTTGGTCGTCTTGGTCGTCTCGGTTGTCGTCTCGGTTGTCGTCGTCGTCGTCTCGGTCGTCGTCTCGGTCGTCGTCGTCTCGGTCGTCGTCTTGGTTGTCGTCGTCGTCTCGGTCGTCGTCGTCGTGCGCGTCCTGATCGCCGTCCTCGTCGTCGGAGCGGCGTCGCGCCGGCGGGCCGGGGCGGGCGCCCGTGGACTTGCCGTGGGTCTCGATCCCGTCCTCTGGATCTCGGGCCCGGTCGGGGGTGGTCCCCGGTTCGGGACACGCGGGGCCGCTCCCGTCCTCGGCGTCTGCCGAGGACGGCGCCGCGGCCCGCCACAGAGCGGCCGTGGGCGCGACCTCGGCAAACAGGCCGCGCAGGCCCTCGGCGAGTTCGAGGGGGCTGTGGGCCTGTTCCAGGCTGCGCACACCCGCGAGCAGAGTGGGCTCCCAGGCCGAGCTGGCGGCTGCGTCGCTCGGGTGCAGCCAGCGCAGGGCGGCGCTGTACTCGGCCAGCGCGGTCAGGTTCTCTGCGCCGCGCTCACTCAAGACACGCGCGCGCTCGGGTCCGCCGGTGGGCAGCTGGGTCGGGCTGGGCCGGGCGCAGGCGAACGCGGCGAACCCCGTGCTGCTGGTCCAGAGCCACGTACGCCGCGAGATCGGTGGGCCGCTCACCGCCGGATTGTCGGAGAGATCGGGACCGCGCTCAAGTCCAGTTCAGAGCCCTCCCAGGCCGCTCTCGCCAGGGGCGTCTGGGTTCGGTTCGATCCCCGCTCGATTCGGACTCAATTCGGACCCGATTCGGCCGCGAGCCCGGCGTCGATATCCTCGAGCAGGGCCTCGATGTGGGCTCGGTGGGTCCGAAAGCTCAAGATACACACCCGCAGGGTCACGGCGGGTCCATCGGCGGTCGGCAAGAGGGTGCTCGAGAGGTAGGTGCGGCCGCCCGCGTTGATGCGCCCGAGCAGGTCTGTGTTGCGCCGGTTGTAGTCTTCGAGCGCCTCTTTGGGCGCCTTGCGCAGGCGAAAGGCGAGCGTCGAGAGCTGCTCGCGGGCGACGATCTCCAGGGGGGCGCCGGCGTCGACGCGTGTGTCGAGGCCGTCGGCGCACAGCTGGGCCAGGGCGAGCTTCTCCTCGAGGGCGGATCGAAAGGCCTCGGCGCCGTGGAGCATGAGCGGCAGCCACAGGCGGAGCCCGCGAAAGGGGCGCGAGAGCTCCGGGCCCAGGTCGGCGGGGCTGGGCAGGGGATCGGAGCTGGGGTCGAAGTCCCGCAGGTACTCGGCCTCGCCCGCGTGCGCTGCGGCCAGGCGCGCCCCATCTCGAACCATGAGGCAGCCGGTCCCGTAGGGCAGGAACATGCCCTTGTGGGGGTCGAAGCAGATCGAGTCGGCGAGCTCGATGCCCCGCAGGCGCGCGCGCCCCGATGCGCACAGCTGGAAGCAGCCTCCGTAGGCCCCGTCGACGTGCAGCCACAGATCTTCGTCGGCGCAGATCTGGGCGAGCTCGGGCAGGGGATCGATGGCGCCCGTGTTTGTGGTCCCGGCCGACGCGATCACACAAAAGGGGCGCAGGCCCTGGTGTCGATCGGCGTCGAGCTGGCGCTGGAGGGCCGCAGGGTCGAGGCGGAACAGGGGGTCGACAGCCACGGCGCGCAAGTTGGCGCGGGGGATGCCGAGCATGGCGACCGCCTTGGCGATGCTGTGGTGGGCCTGCGCCGAGGTGTAGACGATCGCCCGCGAGTAGTCGCCGCTGTCTGCGAAGGCGTGGTGGCGGGCGCTGATCAGCGCCGAGAGGTTGGCCATCGAGCCCCCCGAGGTCAGCAGGCCCCGAGCCTCGGGGCCGTAGCCGAACTCGTCCAGGAGCCAGCGCAGCACGTCCTGCTCGAGGCGAACACAGCCGGGGGCGGCCATGGACAGGCCCGTGTAGCGGTTGCCCGCGTCGGCGATCATATTGGCGAGGGCCGTCGCGTACAGGCCCCCGCCGGGCACGTAGGCGAGGTAGCCCGGGCCCGTGGTCTCGAGCCCGGCCTGCATGGCCAGGCCGATCTTGGCGATCGCCGCCTCCACGCCGCCCTCGAGTGGGCGCTCGGGGATGGGGACGCTGGCCTGGGCGGCGAGGCGTCGACCGGGGGCACCGATCAAGCCCGCGGCCGGACGCTCGCCGGCCGTACGAACCAGCTCGAGGGTGAAGGCGCTGGCGGCCTGCATCCACGCGGTCTGGGTGCCGCGGTCGGGCTCGAGCATGCCCGTGTCCACGGGTGCGTCGAGGCGGGCCTGGAGCGGGTGGGGAGCCGGACCTTCGATGGGGACGCGGTGCAGCTCGAGCAGCTCGGCGGACGGCGGCGCGTGGTTGGCCTGCCCCCTAGGCGAGCCGTCTGTCGCTGATCGCAGCCCGGCCTCGGGTTCGATCGGTGCACCCGGCTCGTCTGCCGGTGTGGGTTCGTCGGTGGTCGCGGGGGGCGTGCGGACGTCGTCTGGATCGAGTGGCATCGACGCTGGGATCCTAACAGCCCGCGCTGAGACCCCTCGTTGGTGGGTCGAGGGATTCCAGCGTGGGTCTCGGGGCGCCGCGTGGGCATAGACAAACCGGTACCATCGCGCGATGGAGCTCCGCGCTTGGTTCTCGTGTGTCGCCGGTTGCCCGGGGCGCCACAGCCTCACCGAGGTCATCTATCGCTGTCCGAGCTGCCGCGGTCTGCTCGAGGTCGTCCACGACGAGCAAGCCCTGCGCGCCCGGGCACCCGCGGCCTGGATGCGCCTCTTCGACGAGCGTTACCTGCGGACCCGCTGGCCCTACGGCAGCGGCGTGTGGGGCAAAAAAGAGTGGGTCCAGCCGGAGCTCGCCGACGAGAACGTGGTGTCTCTGTTCGAGGGCGGCACGAACTTGTTTTGGGCCGAGCGCTACGGTGCCCAGCTGGGCCTGGGCGATCTATGGATCAAGCAGTGCGGGACCAGCCACACCGGATCCTTCAAAGATCTGGGCATGACCGTGCTGGTCTCGACCGTCAAGCAGATGCGGGCCGAGGGCAAGCCGATCCGCGCGCTGGCCTGCGCGTCGACGGGCGACACCTCGGCTGCGCTCGCGGCCTACGGGGCGGCGGCGGGCATCCCCGTGGTCGTGCTCTTGCCGGCCGAGAAGGTCAGCGCGGCCCAGCTCATCCAGCCGATCGCCAACGGGGCCATGGTCTGCAGCCTCGACACGGACTTCGACGGTTGTATGAAGGTCGTCCAGCGGCTCACGGACACGGACCGGGGCGACAGCGGCATCTACCTCGCAAACTCCATGAACTCGCTGCGGGTCGAGGGCCAAAAGACCATCGCCTTCGAGATCGTCCAGCAGTTCGACTGGGAGGTCCCCGATTGGGTGCTCGTGCCCGGCGGGAATTTGGGCAACGTCTCGGCGATCGCCAAGGGCTTCCTGGAGATGCAGCGCGGCGGTCTGATCACCGCCCTCCCACGCCTGGCCTGTTGTCAGTCGGCCCAGGCCAACCCCCTGTTTCGGGCCTACGAGCGCGCGCGCGCGGCCGGGCGAGACATGACCCAGGACGACTTCGAGGCCGTGCAGGCCGGGCCGACCTTGGCCTCGGCGATCCAGATCGGCGATCCGGTCAGCCTCGGCAAGGCGGTCCAGGCGATCGCGGCGACCCGCGGGGTGGTCCTCCAAGCCAGCGAGGCCGAACTCGCCGATGCCAGCGCCCGGGCGGATCGAACGGGGCTGTTCACCTGTCCACACACGGGGGTGGCCCTGGCTTGTCTCGAGCAGCTGGTCGCCGCCCAGACCATCTTGCCCACCGACAAAGTCGTGGTGGTCTCGACCGCCCACGGGCTCAAGTTCACCGAGTTCAAGGCCGGCTATCACGCCCAGACCTTGGGCTTCCCCAGCGCCCACGCGAACCAGCCGATCGCCATGACCGGCGACCCAGACCAGGCCGTGGGTGAGCTGCACCGCCTGCTCGACGCGCGAGAGTGAGCACGCGGGTCGTGCCGGGCGAGTCGGCTCAGTCCGCGTGACAGCGCAGGTCGGCGGGCGGATCGGGGAGATCTCGTGTCGCCGTGAAGTCCATCGCTATCTCACGGGTAGTTTCCGCGCGCTCACCCGGGTTGGGGTGGGTCGACAGCAAGATCGCCGCGCCGGGCATGGATCCCTGCATCTCCTCGAGGCGCTCGAAGAAGGTGGCCATCCCGGTCGGGTCGACCCCGGCGGCCATGAGAATGCGGCGGCCCCCCTCGTCTGCGTCCCGCTCCTGGTCGCGGCTGTGCGACTGGGAGGCCAGGCCGTCCGCGGCGAAGGCGATGGCCTCGAGGTCCGTGCCCCCGAACACCATGGAGACCAGGGCGAGCCCGCCGACGCGGCGGAGCACGGCCCGCATCCCGTGTCGGTTGGTCACGTGGGTCATCTCATGCGCGAGCACGGCGGCGACCTCCTCCCCACTCTCGGCGGCCTCGAGCAGGCCCATGTTCACGGTCACGAACCCACCGGGGAGCGCAAACGCGTTGACCTCCTCGGACTCGACGACGACGAACTGAAACACGAACTCGCCGTCGGTCTCGGCGATCAGGGGCCCGGTGAGGCTCTCGACGTAGGCGAGCGGCCCGGGGTCGGTACACTGATCTTCTGGGGGTGCCAGCTCGGCCCAGTTTTGCTCACCGAGGGCGACATCGACCTCGGTGGGTACCCAGTCGACCAGCTTGGCCGCGATGGCTCCCAAGAGCTGCAAAGCCAACCATCCGACGACTAGGATCGCGACCAGAGCGATGCCCAGATTACGCCACAGCTTCGAGGTGTTGCGTTTGTCCCCAAACCCACCTTCGTGATCAATCGGAGTGGTCGGAGTCGGAGGGGGAGGGACGACGTAGTCACTCCCTCCGCCGTCGCCCCTGCTCGGGCCTTGGGGCGATGGCGCCCCACGGCCATAGACGTCCGGGGGGCTCGGAGTGCCGTAGGGGTGACCCGGCTCTGGGGGTGCTCCATAAGGGGACGAAGACCCACCAAAAGGTTGTCCCCCAGAACCTGGGAATGGCTCTGGAGGTTGTCCTGGAGGCACTCCATAGGGAGATGGGGGCCCGCCAAAGCTCGCCTGCCGGGGGCCCGGGGCCCGACCGAAATCAGGCGCGGGGCGGGGAGCGTAACGGGTCACAGGGGGGCCAGACGCAGGTCCCTCCGGGTAGTTGGTGGCCGGAGGGTGCGCTGACGCGGGTCCGCTGGGGAACGGGCTCGCTGGATTTTTGGCCCCCGCGCTGGGATCGCCCCGATCGAGGCGCGTAGGGTCACTCGAATTGCTTGGTGAGACCACTTGCGATTGACCCAGCGAATATCCGATTGTTTCCCCCGTCCCGCAAGCGGCGCTTTGCTTCAGCGACTCGCCGTTTCGGTTCACTCCTCATTCCACCACGACACCTCCGCTCATCACGGATCAAGTTCGCGCACCCGCACTTGCACGCGGCGGCCTGCGCACGGAGAGCAATGCAGCACCAAATTGAATTCGGGCCGGCCTTCGCCTGGTTGAAGGTCCAACTCGCCCCTAACGAGATGATTCAGGCAGAAGCCGGGGCGATGGTTCGCCAGACTCCCGGTCTGACCATGGACACTCGCCTCAACGCCGGGCGTAACGCCGGCTTTTTCACCAAGTTCAAGTCCTTCTTCGCGGCCATCGCCCGGAAGTTCCTCGGCGGTGAGACCATGTTCGTCAACGACTTCCACGGCCCCCAGGGCGGTGAAGTCGTGCTCGCGCCCAGCCTCGCTGGGCACATCATGCACCAGCAACTCGACGGGCAGCGCAAGCTGTTCATCCAAGCCAGCGCCTACTTGGCGAGCACCGGCTCGGTCGACACCAAACTCAAGTTCGGTGGTCTCAAGTCGATGCTCGGCGGTGAGGGCCTGGTCCTCCAAGAGTGCACGGGCCAAGGCGACGTGTTCATCAACAGCTACGGTGGCATCACCGAGGTCCCGATCGACGGGACCTTCGTGGTCGACACCGGTCACATCGTGGCCTTCGACGGCGACGTCAACTTCAAGGTCCGGGCCGCGGGCAGCGGCGGCGGCTTCAACCTGAAGGCCTTCCTGTTCTCCGGCGAAGGCCTAGTCTGTGAATTCACAGGCAAAGGTCGGGTCTGGATTCAGTCCCGTAACCTCGGCGCCCTGGTCGGGTGGCTCACCCCTCACCTGCGTTGATCGGAGCCATCCAAAATGGAAATCGAAATCATGTACCGGCCGGCTCACACGCTGGCGATGTGCAACCTCAACCCCAACGAGATGATCCGCGCCGAGTCTGGCGCGATGGTCTCGATGACCCGCAACATCGCGGTCGAGGCGGCCGCCAAAAACCCGGCCGACGGCGGCCTCGGCAAGCGGATGCTCAAGGGCCTCAAGCGCATGGCGCTCGGGGGCGAGTCGTTCTTCACCAACACCTACACGGCCATGAACCAGCCGGGACACGTGACCTTCGCGCCGTCCTTGACCGGTGACATGGTGGTCCATCAGTGCCAGGGCGAGCCGCTGGTCATCCAGGGCAGCAGCTACGTCGCGGCCCCGGACAGCGTCACCATCGACACCAAGTTCCAGGGCTTCAAGGGCTTCTTCTCCGGAGAGTCCCTGTTCTTCATCACGGCGACCGGCAGCGGCCCCGTGCTCTTGAACGCCTTTGGTGGCATCGAGACCATCGACCTCGACGGCGAGATGATCGTCGACACGGGTCACCTCGTGGCCTTCACCTCGGGCATCGAATACACGATCGTCAAGGCCTCCAAGGGCTTCATTTCCAGCTACCTCTCGGGCGAAGGCCTGGTCCTGAGGATGCAGGGCCGCGGTCGTCTGTACGTCCAAAGCCGCAACCCCAGTGAGTACGGAGCCACGGTCGGTCCCAAGCTCCCGCCACGCTGACGGACTGAAAGGAATCACGAGCCATGCAACATCAGCTCATCGATACGCCCGACTTCGGGATGCTCCAAATCACCTTCGACGAACCAAACGAGAAGATCGTTTCGGAGTCGGGGGCCATGGTCGCAATGGACACCGCGATCAAGATGGAGACCAGCATGCGGGGCGGCCTGCTTGCTGCGGCCAAGCGCAAGCTGCTCGGCGGCGAGTCTCTGTTTCAAAACACTTTTCACTCCACGGCCGCGGGCCAGCGCCTGTACCTGGCGCCCGCGCCCGAGGGTGATCTCCGCGCCATGAACCTGGCTGCCGGCGAGACCTTTTTCCTGCAGAGCGGCGCCTACGTGGCGCACGTCGGTGACGAGCTCGTGCTCGACACCAAGTTCGGCGGGGTCAAGGGCTTCTTCGGCGGCGCGGGCTTCTTCATGCTCAAGGTCATCGGGCCCGGAACGGTCTACTACGGCTCCTACGGGGCCCTCCACGAGATCGACGTGCCCCCCGAGGGCTACACGATCGACAACGATCACCTCGTCGGCTTCACCGAGGGACTGCAGTACAACGTCCGCAAGTTCGGCGGCATCCGGGGGCTGTTCTTCTCGGGTGAGGGCCTGGTCTGTGACTTCTCCGGCCAGGGGAAGATCTACCTCCAGACCCGCAACGCAGGGGCGCTCGCCGCCTTCTTGCACCCCTATCGCCGGGTCGAGTCCAAAGGCTGAGCCCGGGGACTCCCGACACGCCAAAGGCCACCCTCGCGGGTGGCCTTTTGTCGTTGTCGACTTTGGGGCGGTCTTTGGTTCGGCTTCGGCTCGGGACTCGGGCCGGCCCGACCTCAGTCGGGGCGGGTGTCGGTGCTGGAGTCGGTCTGGACGCGCTTGCGTGCCTGGAGTCGCTTTTGCAGTGCCTCCAAGGTCGCTTGGATCTCGTTGTGGGTGTCGAAGGTGACCTTGCTCGAGACGTTGTAGTTGGTGTGGGCCGTGATCGAGGCGTCGCCCAAGGTCACGTCTGTGGTCACCCTGCCAAAGGCGTCTCGGAGGGCGACGATCTCGGCGCGCGCCGCCGAGGCGGCCCCTCCGCTGAGGCCGATGCGTCGGCAGGCCTGGGGGAGCGAGTCCCAGCGGAACGACTCGATGTTGGTCCCCAGCCACAGGGCCGCCTTGGCCAGGGCCATGTTGTGGCGTGCGTCCGTGACGACGCTGACCTCGAGCTTCTGGTCGCGCATGGCTCGGGTGGCCGCCCGCCACTGCTGGTGAGAGGGCTGCGTCGGCCCCCAGGAGCAGAGCAACAGGGTTTGCACGGAGGGCTGCTCCAGGGCCGCGAGCCATCGGGTCCACAGGTCGTCGTCGAAATCGACCTCGGCCTCGAGGTAGGCCACCAGGCAGGTGTCGATCTGGATCCACCGGAGCGCGCGCTCACCTTGGTACCTGGGCTTCGCGGGCATGCATTGAGCATAGGGTCGAGGGGGCCGGGGGCGAGCTCAGTGGCAGCGCAAAAAATGGATTTCGCGAATACTGAAAAGTACCTCGCTCTCGCGTCGACCTGCCGCGTCCCGACCGGGCGCCGGGAGAACCCCGGGCTCGTCGGCGAGAGGGCGACCTCGCGGGCGTCTGTGTAGGACAGCGTCGATCGAGGGACCGACCTGAAGACCAGCGTCGACGCGCTGAGAGCGGGCCGGGGCGACGGGCGAATTACACTATGCGTTTCTGGCGCGAGGACGCCCCGCCGTGTTTGGGTCGGCCAGCGCGCGGCGCGACGGCGAACGGCTGCCTCGGCGGTCTCGACTGATAGGCTCGGCCTGCCCATGGCCCGCTCCGAATCCAAGCCCCGTCCTCGCCGTCGCGGCCGTGCGTTTCGGGCCCTCGGCCGGCTTCGAGCGTCGGTTCAAAACGCCAAGGACATCATCGAACTCGGGCGGCTCGGCGACCCTTGGGGCTCGGCCTACGAGGTGGTGGTCGAGGCTCGGCACTACCGTCTGCGCCGCTACGCGAGCGTTCACAGCGCGGGGACCGAGGAGCAGGGGGACACCAGCGGCGGCCAGCGTCTGCGCGCGGCCGTGTTGTTGGTGCCGCCGCTGATGGTGACCTCGGAGGTCTACGACGTCGCGCCCGAGATCTCGGCGGTGGCCTCGCTGACCGGCGCGGGCCTCGACGTGTGGGTGGTGGATTTCGGTGCTCCCGAGCGCGAGGAGGGCGGCCTCGATCGAACCTTGGACGACCACGTGCTCGCGGTCGACGAGGCCGTCGACCATGTGTGGGAGGCGACCGGGCACGACGTGCACCTGGTCGGCTACTCCCAAGGCGGCATGTTCTGCTACCAGACCGCGGCCTACCGTAACTGCAGGGGCATCGCCTCGCTGATCACCTTCGGCAGCCCGGTCGACATCCACCGCAACCTGCCGGCCGTCGACGCGGAGCTCGGGGGACGGGTCATCGGCGCGGCGCGGCGCGCTCTGGCGGTGCCCCTCGCCCAGATCGAGGCGCTCCCGGGGTTTTTGACCTCGATCGGGTTCAAGGCGCTCTCGCTTCGCAAAGAGCTCGAGCAGATCGCCGACTTCCTGAACAAACTCCACGATAGGGAAGCGCTGATCAAGAGGGAGAGCCGGCGCCGTTTCCTGGGCGGCGAGGGCTTCGTGGCCTGGCCCGGGCCGGCGCTGCGGACCTTCGTCGACGAGTTCATCGTCAACAACCGGATGAGCGCCGGCGGCTTCGTGATCGCCGGGCGGACGGCCAGCTTGGCCGACCTCGACGTGCCGATCCTCTACTTCGTAGGCGAGCGCGACGATATCGCTCGGCCGGCCTCGGTGCGCGCGATCGCCAAGGCGGCGGCCCAGGCCGAGACCTACGAGGTCGCGCTCCCGGCGGGGCACTTCGGGCTCGTGGTCGGCTCGACGGCGATGGCCAAGAGCTGGCCGACGGTCGCCCAGTGGGTGCGCTGGCGCGAACAGGCCGGGCCTCGGCCCGCAGCGTTACCCGACCCAGAGATCGCCCGAGCGCGGGCCGAGAAGCTGCGCCGGGAGTGGGACGACATCGAGGCCCTCGACGTCGAGGTCGAGTTCGAGCCGATCGTCGACCTGGTCGGCTCGATGGCCAAGGCGGTCGTCGGTCGAGTCGAGGACGCGACCCGGGAGCTCGGCGAGACCTTCGACGATCTGCGCTATCAGCTGCCGCGCCTGCGCACCCTCGAGCAGCTGGGCCCGGACACGCTGATCAGCATGGGTCGGGAGCTCGCCGATCGGGCGGCCAAGCACCCGGACCGGACCTTCTTCCTGTGGAAGGGGCGGGCCTTCTCCTTTGCCGACGCCGACCGCCGGGTCGACGCGATCGTGCGTGGGCTGATCAGCCGAGGGGTGCGGCCCGGACAGCGCGTGGGGGTGTTGATGGAGGGGCGGCCGAGCTACCTCTCGGTGGTCGCGGCGATCAACCGGCTCGGGGCGATCGCGGTGCTCTACAAGCCCGAGCACAGCGGTGTTCAGGCGATCGCCCATGGCCGCCTCGACGCCCTGATCGCCGATCCTCCAAATGCGGCGGCAGCCGTTCACGTGTGGGCGGGAGCGGGCGCAGGGACCGGAGTGAGGGCGGAGACGGGGGGGCGGGCAGAGGGGGACAAAACAACCGGTGAGGGGCTCGTGCTGGTGCTCGGTGGAGGTCCACGCGCGGGCTTGGAGCGGCCCCTGCCGGCGGCGGCCTTCGACCTCGAGAGTGTCGATCCGGACTCGGTCGAGCTGCCGGCCTGGTACGAGCCCAACCCTGGGCGCGCCCGCGACCCGGCCGTGAGCATCGTGACCTCGAGGCCCTGGGCGCCGGCCCGGGAGGCCCGGATCAGCAACGCTCGCTGGGCGGTCTCGGCCTACGGCGCGGCGGCGACCTGCCTGCTCTCGAGCAAAGACACGGTCTACTGTGTGCTGCCCCTGCACCACCCCGCCGGCATGTTGGTAGCCGTGGGCGGTGCCCTGGTCGGGCGCTCGCGCATCGCCCTGAGCCGGGGTTTCGATACGCAGGGCGAGTGGGTGGCGCGGTTTTGGCCCGAGGTCAGGCGCTACGGGGTCACCGTCGTGTTCTACGCCGGAGAGATGTGGCGCGAGCTGATCGCGGCCCCGCCCTCGCCGGCCGAGGGCAACCACCCGCTGCGTTTGATCGCGGGCTCGGGCATGCGCGCGGACATGTGGGCGCGCATCCATGCTCGCTTTGGGCCGATCTCGATCCGTGAATTCTACGCGAGCACAGAGGGCAACCTGGTGCTCGCCAACATCGACGGGAAGCCCGGGGCGCTGGGCCGGCCGCTCCCGGGCAGCAACGAGCTGGCTGTGGTCGCCTACGACTTCGAGGCCGACGATTTTGTGCGCGACGGCAGCGGCCACGCCCGGCGCTGTCGCGGGGAGGAGGCCGGCCTGCTGATCGCCAAGATCGACGCGACCCATCCCGACGCCCGCGCAGCCGGGTTGGCGGGCGAGGGAAGCGGGCGCCGCTCGCTCAAGGGCGAGGCCTTTCAGCGCGACGTGTTTGGAGGCCGCGAGACCTGGTTCGTGACCGGTGACCTGGTCCGCCGCGATGGCGACGGTGATTTTTGGTACGTCGATCGCACCAGCCACCTCATCCAAGGTCCCCACGGTTGGGTCGCCAGCCGCGGGATCGAAGACGCGCTCTACGCCGGGTTGAACTCGCGGGTGAAGATGGTCGTGGTCTACGCCCTCGAGCGGGAGACCCTGCCCGAGGTCCTGCGTGACGGCCTGCCCGAGTCGGTGGTGGTCGCGACTTTGGTGCTCGCGGACTCCGATGGCTTCGACTCCCGGCCCCTGAGCAGGCAGGTCGCCCGGCTCCGGCCGGAGCAGCGCCCTCGCTTTGTTCGCCTGCGCAGCGCGGTCGCGTTGACCGATGGCTACCGCCCGCTCAAGACCCCCCTGCGGGCCGAGGGCCTCGATCCCGAGGATCACAGCGAGGAGGATCTGGGGACCTTGCGTTGGGACGACACGAGGGCGGCCTACCTGGCCCTGGATGGATAGGGAGCCGGCCCTGACATCGCTGTCAGACTTGCGAGCGGGGCCCCCGCGCGGGACAACACTCAGTGTGGAGAGGTCGCGCTTGCTCCTTCGTTCCCTCGTGTTGACGGCCCTGGCCCTGGGTTGCCGACCTTCGGAGTCAGCCGAGCCGCCGGGGTTCGAGGGCCTCGTCAACGGGTTTTTGGAGGGGGACTACGCCCTGGTCATGCGCCGCTGTCCGGTTGAACTCGGCGAGTCGGGGATCGACCCGGCGCTGTCCGAGTGGTGCCTGATCGGGCTGCCGGCGGCCAGGCGCCTGGCCCTCGATACGCGGGGAGCGAGGGCCTTCGTCGAGGCCGTGTGCCTCGACGCGCCCACCGGCAGACCCCGGGGCGAGGTTG
>Ga0256845_1000273_pt1 | contig 49268 bp, 46 predicted proteins | sample RiftiametaG_FD_189101 | JGI IMG/M metagenome (GOLD analysis project Ga0256845, IMG submission 189101) | Tube worm associated microbial communities from hydrothermal vent at the East Pacific Rise, Pacific Ocean - Riftia | ecosystem: Host-associated > Annelida > Integument > Unclassified ...
AACAAAACCATTAAAAAACAAATACAATAATGATTGGTTAGTTAAACAGAAATATCCTATTAATTTAGATTTTTCAGGCTACTTTGGGTCTATTTATTTGAGTATTGGTAGATAATTTGAATGGTAATACAAACACAAACAAAGTGTTTTTGGAGAGGATAGCTATAAAGAGAAAGATAGTTTAGGTAATCCAGTCCACCCTATTCATGGTAAGGATACAATTATTTATGGTAATATGAGGCATTACTTACTTAGTGAACTGTAAGAAGAATTAATTATTAGAAAGCGTTTATGATGAGGAGCATGATAAATGGGCGTATGAACCAATAAAATAATTAGGATCAATTCAAGACTATGAGTTTGCTCATTTAAAAATAAAATCGATTCCTGTTTGGAAAGAGTTTTTAATGTCAAATGAATTTAATAATTACCTAAATATATAGAGTATTCACTTGTTTTATATTAATAGTCAATCTATAAACAAATCTCGGCTGTGATCGACTGTTGAATTTAAATCAAATAAGAGGTGCCAGTAAAACCGAGAAGTTGAGCGCTCAAGCGAAAATCACTCTGCTGCGGGTAACAACTGTGTAGATAGTATTGAATATCACCAAGAGTCTTCATAAGTAACACTCATTTAATTTTAAGAATATTTCAAAGTATAGGGGGGAAACACTCTTTTAGAAGGGGCATTTAGCCCATTTTTATGTTTTCTGACAATAATCAGTATAAATGAATAGGAAATTTATATGTTAATTTTTATCTTTGATAAGACGCTATTAATCAAGGTTATAATTGTTTTTTTGTGTAGTAGTTTGCTTATGTTTACGATAGAAGAGTTGAACTATAGAGCAAGGAGTAAGTGAAAATCCATAAGAGTAGCGGTAATTAAATGCACTGTAATATGAAATTAAGTAGTAGTGAACTAGAATTATTAAAATCAAGCTCGTTGAACTTTCAAAATGCCAAAGTAATTGGTGAATTAATCAATAGCGATCGAACAGTTGGAGGGATTTTTATGAATGCCGGAAATGGTGATTTTTCAAACCCAGACGTTGATAAGTTTGAAGCCAAGTATTGTGCATGGTGGCCATTAGCGAGAATACTTTTAACAATAGCAAAAGTATTTACGGGAGAAAAAACGGATAAAGTAATTGATGAGTTACTTAAATTAGGAGATAGAGTTTGTAAATAAACTAATCTGAGTGAAAAGTTTATTAACTTTTCACTCTTTAAGGGCTATAACAACTACATAGTCAAAGTCGAGTATATATCATGACATAGAATAATTGAAATTACTCTGGAAATAGATATATAAATGTTGTTAAGGGTAATAATAATTAGTCTAGACATTAGTATATTTAATAGATGATTGGCGTGTACATTAATAAATACAAGTTATGTTAAGTGATTTAGAAAAAGAAAAATTAAAGAGTGAAGAAGTTTTTAGATTTGAGGTTAGAAAGAGTCTAGAAGTAAAACCTAAAGACAATTCAACTTTTTGGAAATTTTTAAATTCTTCTTTTGGAATTTTTATTCTTTCAACAATAATAGTTGGAGGATTCTCTTTTACATATAAAGAGTGGCAAAATAATGTTCGTAATGCTGAGACAGAAAAAATAGAAACACGAGAAAAGAATAATATCCGAAACAGACTTAGACAAGAGACTTTAGTAAGGCTTGAATTAATCATTAAATTAAAACGTGGAGCAAAGTTATACGAAAGTCTAAATGTATGGATAGCTTATTGGGGGAGTTCTATAAAATATGAAAAAAAGTTACCATTTAAGTATTACAACTCACGTTCTTTGTTTTCCAAATATGAGAGTTGGACTCTCTTTGAAGTTTTAGCTGAATTAAATAATTATGAAGAAGATACTTTAAGTTTAGTTATAGATAAAACAGCTAGATTGATGCATGAGAATTTTGACTATTTAAATGGTGGGGAATATTTGAAGACTAAAACAAATACTGGCGAATTCTTACCAAAAGGAAAATATAATAGTAAAAGTAATGAATATACCACGACAGAAAATAAAATAATTAGAATTACTCCGAATGAACTACCATTAGTAAATTACTTTTTTGCCCATGAAAAACTTGGAGAACTGATGGGAAATATAGAGGAATTAAAACATTTACTAACTTTAGCTAAAAAAAATAAATGTTGTGAAGGATAATAATATTAGTTTAGACATTAATAATTTAATAGATGATTGGAGTATATATCACTACATATGTTCGGTTGTTGCATGTTGTTACTAATAAGAATAAATCAAATCTAAATAATGAAAATTCGTTATGTGCAAGTTTGAAAGTTCACTACTTCTAATTCCCTTGTTAACCATAGGCTAATTGTTGAGTATTGTTGAATCAATTACAGTTTAAAATTTACTTATGGGAATAAATGAATTTCTCGAATCAATCACTAACCATTCAACTATAGCTATTATAGGAATTATATTCATTGGACTTTCATTAACAAAATCAATCATTAGACTACCTAATGGAACAGAAGTCAATAGCCCCGAAAAAATATTTCCTAGAATTGTTTTAGGGATATTAGGTTTTATTATGGGAGTTTTATGAATATACGCATTCATTAAAACACCTGATGGTGATTATCCTCTACAAAAACAATTAACAAGTTCATATGCTTATTTTAAATTATCAGGGAATGAGAATCAATCTAAAGTTACTCTTTTAGTAACAGGACTGTTTGAGACTCCGAAAGGAATAAAAGCAGAATTTGAAAATAGAGTATCTACAAATGGAAGAATTCTAGAAATTCAAACTGTTCCTGATTATGTTGTAATGAATAAACCTGAATTTGAAAAAGACTCAACCAAATTATTCTTTAAGCTATCCCCTCCTGATAATGATTCTCAAAAATTAAAAATTCAAGCTAGAATCACTGTAGATCACAAACTAACTCTAGAATATAGTAAAATTGGCCTCTATTTACCTTATTACACAAAATATTCAGCTATTGTAGTTGACTTCTCTGAGCTAGAATTTGAGCCAAAATATAACTTGGAACCTAGAATTTTTACGAATATGGGGCAAGGTAAAATGGATATAAATTATATTACTCCGGATTATAAATTTTGGAATAAGGATAAAATAGTAATCGTTTATGCAGAAAAGATACCTGAAAAATCGAGTATTATAATCAAATGGGGAGATGAATAAAAACAATAGTCAGCAGCATACTTAGCAAATATAGTGTTTAGTAATTTTGAAAGTTATATACTTTTTACAAATATCGCTAAATAGCTGATTTGGTTATTAAAAGGAAAAGGTTAGAAATTTAGTTATTATTGAAAATGGATTTAACCTTGCGTATGATCTAAAGTTTACTGATATTACTTTACACTATATGAGTATACTAATTGATATAGTTTGAGAGCCTTTTAATCAATGTTTAAGGGTAGATACACATTAAAAAGGAAGTTTAAACTACATAACTTGATAGAATTAAATAGTTTAATTATCTTTGAAGTCTATTTATTATAAACAAAATTAGTAACAATAAAATCCTATGAAGTACTTCTTATCTATCTTATTGTTACTCGTATTAGAAACGTCTTTTGGACAATCTTTTAATTTATTAAACACGGATGAAATGATTACTTGGGGGGGCTATACAAAGCAAGTTGGTAATAAATTAACAATTTATGACAATCAAAATGCGTCTCATTTCAGAGTTGAGTCTAATTCTCCTGTTAATAATGAATATGTGATAATTAGAAATTCACTAGATACAACCATTATTCAATCTGTTTTTGAAGAGTTCAGTTCACTTCAAGATTCTACGTATTTCGTAGTCAAGCATAACGCAGATACATTGTATGAAATAACAACGCTTGTTTATGAAGCAAGTGAGTTATATAATATATACTATGTAACATCTTTGAATGATACTATTAATGTTAACACAGTTAATGATGATAATGCAGGTGATTATGTAGATACAGACACCATATCAATCGATAGTTTATTTTTTGAAAATAAGTTTGTCAACCTTAATGTTGAACTGACTTATTTAAATAACATTTTGACAACGTGTGACTTTGAAGAACAAGTCATTTATGTTAACGGAGTCTCAGTTTATACCTTTAATCAATATGATAATAATTTAATTCCTGATTTAAACCTTACTGTAGGTGACACGGTTTATATTGAATTCATAGGAGCGCCGCGTGAGTGCACTCTTTATTGGGGGATTAGAAGTAGTATCATGATAATAGAAGGGCCGGATGAAGTTAACAATCTTCAATCGAGAGAATTAGATTTTAAATATACCAAGACTAATGAATTCATATCTTTTGATTCATTTTTTACAGAGGCGTCAATACTAGATCTAAACGGAAGAGTAATAGCAAATAAACAAAACGTGAAGGAGCTAAATATTGAAAACTTAAATGGAATCTATATTCTAAAATTAATGAATAATAATAAGTGTTATACTGCGAAAATTAATTTCTAAATTTCAAGAGAAGTACGCAGTTTTGTAGTCGTCTACGAAACAAACTTATCGCGGAAAAAGTTAATCATCTAAGATGACGTTTGGAATTTTATTTAATTCTCAAAAAATCAATACTATTATTTTAAGAAAGGGGAATGGTAATGGGTTAATTAAAAAAACAAAACCTAACGCTTTTTTAAAACTTTAGCTACTTTTGCAATTCACTAATTAGAGTCTGCATCTAATTCTAATCCATTCAGAATGAGAATCACAATTTTAGTACTATTATTATTTTCTGTACTTAAAAGTACTGCTCAAGATTTTAGAACACTAATTCCTTTTAAGTATGAAAACAAATGGGGTGTTATGGATAGTTCAGCCGTTGAGGTAGTGAAGCCTCAGTTTAATTCTATTAATATATTTGATGAGTTTAGTTATGCAGAATTTGATGGTGAAATTATTTACAATCTAAAAAGTGGAGAAAGCTTTCCTGCTTTTGGTGAATATATAACATCACTTGAAATTGAAGGAGTCGATTATCATTTATTTACCAATTCAAAGCAATCTAGTTTGATTAGTTTTGAAAAGAAAGATACCATCAGTTTGTCTTTAAAATATAGATATATGTATACTGTTGATTTTTATGATACAGAGGCAGTAGAACCCAAAAAAATGAGTGCTTTAATTATTGGCTATTTAGCGGACAATACAATTTTATTTTTAAAAAACAATAAGGAATTAGATACATTTATACCGACTAAATTTAGCGATATAGAGATAGAATTAATTGAAAAAGATAACGATAAAATTGTTGGTTTTGCTGTGAAAAAAGACGGGTATTTATGGTTTTATGATCATAACTTAAACGTGGTAAAAAAAATTGTAAACCCTAAGGGAGAAAGATATGATTTATTGCCTGAAAGTGTAAACAATCAGTTGTCTAGTTTTTACAAATTAGACCATGTGAGTACTAATTGTTTTACCTGCGAATCAGTTTGGGATAATACTTGGAGTTTAGAGAATGAATTAACCAATAATATTTCAGATAACCCTAATAACAATAATTTTTATTTAAGCTACGTCTCAAAAGGTTACTTACTAAATTCGTCTAAAGATTCTGACTTTAAATTAGAGGTGAGGTTATATTATTTAGATTATCCAAATAGATATAAGACTATAGAAATCAGGAATACAAATTCGTTATTTTTTTATGAACCTAAGTATATGAATGCTAAAAAAATTATGTTTCCAGAACAGTATTTAATACAAAATAAATAAAGGCTTAAATTCTATGTTAGGTAGAAACAAGCATAGTGTATATGTCTTTTGTTTTTTAGCTCATACTATTGAAGACTTTTGTTAAGACAAGATGTCGTGGCGGTTCTTTTTATATGATAAGTAGTTATTGTTTTGAATCTAATTTAATAGACGGTTCAGGCTTGAGTTTTTTAGTTCGTTTTGTGTCAAGACAAAATGAATGAAAGTATCAAATTAATAGTAGTGGTTATTTCTAAATACTTCTCTAGTAAGTAATCTTTTGTAATCTAATAATTCATACTTACTATTTGAAAATCGAAATTGAATTTTAGGCACATCAAAAAATAACATTGTTAAAATATCATTATGTTACTCTATCTATTTATCCTTTTCATACTGCTTCCGTTAACTGGAATAACAGTTATCGTTTGGGGAGTTGTTTTGAGTTGTATTTTGATGTTAGCAATATTAAATTGGTTTTTTGTAAAAACAGAATTAGATAAGTCAGATTATTATGGGGAATACGTAATTAATAGGGATTACTTTAAAGGCGAACAAACAGATTGGCAATACAATCATTTCCGTTTTACCCCAATTTTACGGAGTTAAAGGCGCTTGGTTAGCTATACCTTTAGCGGAATTAGTCACTTCAGTGTTAATTATTATCTATTTCACTTACAAAAAAACGTATAAGGGTAAAATGATTAACTAGCGCTTCAGTCAAGTCTTTATTTATTAGAAAGGTAGAAGGAGATTTAAAAGGGCTTCAAAACCTTTATAGAATCACTTTGATCATTACGCCTATTTTTCTATTTTTTTTAAGCGAGTAATAGTTGCGTGATCTGTTATTTTACCACATCAATCTGAAATATAATACATAAAAGAGGGGTAAACGCCCCTTAATTGTAGAGGTGTTTGACCCTTTTTTGTGTACTGACACTAATGAGTTCATGCGAATAGGATTTAATATTATATAAACGGTATATTTGAGGAAACCCTATGATTCAATTTACCATTTGTAAGTGTTTATAAATAGGTCTAGTGTTGATTATTTAGGTTTTAAATAAATAACGTGAGTATAGTTAGTATTAACTTTATTCAGTTGTTATAAACCATTACAAATAAGAAATAAATTAAAATATAAAACTATGCTCTCAAAAGAAATATGTATTCAAGCAATTAGTAAATGGAAAGAAACTAGAAGTAACTTCTCAAAAATAAAAGAAATAATTGATCCTACCGCTGTGTTTAAATTAACACAAGAGAATTGTGACTGGGTAAAGGAAAACAATAGAAACAGTAATTTTCATACCTATGCTGGCGTGTATAATGATCAATTTATTTTAATTATAGTACCCTTAGATGAGAACGGACAAGAAATTGACCTTGATAGATACCTAACAACGAAATTAACTGATTTAGAGAACGAAATCACATTAATAGAAACAGATGTGGTAACCACTGTATCAAAAACTACATTATCCAAAAATTTAGAAATCACTAAATACTGGAAAGAAGTTGATTTACCAATTTACAACGAGCCTACTATTACAGAACGAGCTTCTGTAAAAGACATAGAAAAATGGAAAGATGAATGTTTGGACTGGTTTTATTATGAGTGTAATAAAGCGGATGGGAAAAACATATTTAGAACCTTTACAGTACCTTTTGCTGATTTAGCAAGAGTAGATGAAAAACAGGGAGAAGTAGTTGTCTTATTTGGCTTTAAATACGCTTCCATTTATCAAGCACAGATACCTTTATTAGTTTTTGTAACGATAGCTGATGAAACTGGTGCTGCAGAAATTATGCGCGCAAAAAGCAACCAAACGACATCTAAAACAAATACTAGTGATTGGGCTCACCCTTGCCCTCCCATGTGCAAAGATAAAACAGATTACGCCCTCTTAGATAATTAGGGAAATGACGACTTATTTTTTTATATCCGTTATTTTATCTTATTTCTTATTGATTACTTCTTTCATATACGGTAGTGGCAGTAATCAAATACGTAATAATAAACTAAGTAAATGGTATGTTATCTATTTGGGCTTTATTTTAGGAATTGAGATTATTACACTTTTTTCAATTTATATACTAGATAGTGAGACTTCACAGTATCTCTATCCTTTTTATGTTACAGGAGAGTTTTTTATATTAATTAGCTTATTCCTAAATGAATTAAGAACTTCTAAAAAAGCAGATATTATTAAATGGTTAATGACCAGTTATATTTTTATTGAAACAACCATTTTATGGTTTTTTAATGATGATGCATCTACTGGATATGCTAAAATAATCTCTCATTTAACCATTATTTGTTTGTTAGCTATTCTTCTAATTAAAAATTTAAAAGACCTTGAGAAAAATAATCCATTATCGATTATTTACACCACTTTATTCCTCTACTATGGCGTTTCTTTATTTTTATTCTTATTGTTGAACCAATTAACAGAAATGAACATTTCTATCTGGATTATAAACAATATTCTTTCTTCCATTTTATACGGTAGTTCTATTTACACATTTTACAGACTCAAAAAATGGTAGTGAATGTCCAATATATAGTTATTATGATTATCGTACTGTCGATAATCATAATAACTTCTTTTGCAGTATACAGAGCCTTTATTCAAAAAATATTAAGGGAAAAATCTCGTCAGCATCAGCTTGAATTAGAACATCAAAAAGAAATTTCTAGACAGTATATTAGTATTCAGGAAAGTGAACGAAAAAGAATCGCAGAAGTATTGCATGATGACGTGGGTAACAAATTAAACATTCTCTCTCTTTGGATCAATAATGAAGATACATGGAATAATGAGCGGTCTAAAGAAATAATTGCGCAACAAATTCCAGCATTAATTGAAGCTACCAGAACAATTTCTCATTCATTATACCCAGTGAATTTAGAAAAAATTGGTTTAATACTCACTATTGAAGCTTTAATTTCAAATGTTAATGAATCACTTCCCATTCAATTAGTATTAAATCATAAGTATCAAAAAAGACCTATCCATTTTGAAGTTCAAATTTATCGTATTATACAAGAGTTTTTAAGTAATGTGATTAAACATGCTAAGGCTACTGAAATGCTGATTCATATTCGAGATACAGATATTTCGCTAGCCATTATTTTGTCTGACAACGGTGTAGGATTTGATACTGATCTTCTAAAAAAAGGAATGGAGCTTAAGAATATTGATAGTAGAATACAATCCATTACTGCCATTAGTAAATGGAAAAGTAAAAAAGGTAATGGTTCACAATTAATTATAGTACTTCCAAAACCATGAATAAAATAATAAATATTGCATTAGTAGATGATGAAGCTTTATACGTTGAAGGACTCTCTCTTTTATTTTCAAATGTAGAGTTGATACATGTTTCCTTAGCAGCAAATAGTGGTCAGGTATTACTTGATTTACTTGAAAACACTACAAAATCAGTTTTTCCAGACATAGCCTTAGTGGATATACAAATGAAACCTATGGATGGATTTGATTTGGTTGAATTATTGAAAGACAAATATCCAGATTTAAAAATCATTATACTCTCTTCTCATTACAAAAGTAATGTTTTAGGTCATATGATTAAGCTAGGCGTCTCTGCTTTTATTCCTAAAAACGCCAATAAAGAATTGCTTGTTACTGCTATTGAATCAGTTAACAATACAGGTGTGTATTTTACGCAGACTGATCAAGAAATGCTTACGCAATTCATGAACAGTAAATCTAAAAAATTAACCTTGAATGTAAATGGAGAACTGTCTAACCGAGAAATTGAAGTTGTCAAATTAATTTGTTGTGAGTACACTAATCAAGAAATTGCAGATCAATTATTTTTAAGTAAACGAACTGTAGAGGGGCATAGACAACGAATTTTAGAAAAAGTTGGCGCAAAAAACACAGTTGGCTTAGTAGTTTATGCAATTGCTAATGACATTCACTCATTAACTTAATTATCCATACCGTATAAATACGTAATTTTTAATTTGGTAATTTCTACTCTAAAATAGTCTAGGATAAAACCGTCTATTTGTAGTGTTAAATGTATGAAACTTCAAAAAAAACATGAACAATGGCAGTTTCTGAAAAATCAATACAATAGAGTAGGAAAATTATTAAATAAATTACAAGCTACTACATATTATAAAATATACTTTGTAAATGAAGGTAGTACATCAAAAAACTTATGTCAATTACAGTAGAGGGCGGTATAATTTCACTAACAGACCCATCAGTTAAAGCAACAGTAAAAACTATATTATTTCCAAATGATAAACGTGTTAATGGTCAAGTACCAATTGTTGCACAAGGAACCATGATACTTAAAAACGTGCCAGACCATAAAAATTTTGTAAGAGGAAATGTCTTGTACTACAGAGATGGGAACAGTAACAATAATGTAAATTTAACGGTTAACAGCGTGGATGGACCTACCAAGTATAAGGTTACAAGAATAGCTTAAAATCAACTCATAATTCACTTAAAACTTAAAATAAAATGGCTCACATAACAAGAAAATCAGTTGAAGAATGTATTATGACTGCGCATGCACAATACCTTACCAGTACAGCAGGAAATATTGCATGTCAAACCACTGATGATGGAAATATAATAGTACAATGTGTTATTGATCATGATCGTTTTAATTGCGGATTTGCAGGTAATCAAATGAATGCTAATCAAATTGCTAATTTAAAACATTGGTGTACGACTCATCCAGGTAATGGTTATAGTTTTGGATTTAGAGGGGTTTCTCATGATCATCCAAACAGTGTGAATATTACGCTAATCAATCAGACACGATTAATGTTTAATTTCCACGTTTATTTATATTAAAGATTAAAATGCCTATCGGATACTTTACCCGTAAAATGAATTTAAAAAAAATAACCCTGTCCTAAACGTTATAATATTTAAGTTGTAAACTTAATGTTTATCAGTATTAAGGATGTGACATTTTTTATAGGAGGGTATTTGTTCATCAGTTTAATTTTTAATGTTTATCAAAAAAATGTAGCGTTAAATGTCAATACTGTTTGAGGTCAGCCATTGATTTTTGTTTTAAAATCATAGATGGCGTTTCCGAGTTTTATTGGCATAGTGAAATGTTTTGCTAATAAATACTAAAATGAAAGTGCGGAACTTGATTTTTTCGTTATTTTTTCATCAAGAAAAAAGTGACAAAGGTTGAAAATCATAGAGAGGTCAAATTTTATTTAGGACGCTCTTAATGTTATAAGTAGACCAATTAGGCTTGTTTTTGTGTACCATTATAACGTCTGTTGCCATCAATTAAAAAATAATTACTGGTAAAGTTCCCGATAGGCATAAAGATTAATAAAAAGCCTAAACCATGTTGGGTTTTTTTGTTCGAGTAGACTTTATAAAGCTAAATTTATAGAGTTAGAAAACTAAAAAATGGCTTAAAACAATGTATAAAGTAATAGCGATTATAGTACCTTTTTATAAACTTTAGTATTAAATCGAAAGATTTGGGTTTTGAAATCTGCGACTATTCTTATACTAATAGTTAATAAACATTAGAAAAAAATAACCTTATGAATAAAATCAATAGGTATAATAGAACTAGTTCTTATAAATTAAAAACACTCCAACTAGAGGATGTAATTTTAGTTTTGATTGGGGGTAGGTAGCTTTTAATTAGGGTCGATTGACCCTTTTTTAGTGTTCTAATAAAAATAGATTAGAGCGTGTAGTTGTTTTGTGATTTTTAATTATAAATTAAGTTAAAATTTATGATCTAAAGTGTTTGTTTAGAGTTTTCATAATCTTTTCTGAATGGATATAATTGATGTTATAGGTTTTAAATTTAAAATGTGATTAATATTTAATGTGAATGCTAGGGCTATAATTATAAACCGTAAACGTATAGAAAATGAATGTAATTTTTAATGGATCCAATTCTAATGTAAAAGTGGCAATAGAAATGGCAAATTCGATTCTTTTAAATCCTAAATTTTATCAAAAAATAAGAGCTAAGAGTAAATTTGATTTGAGTACAGCATCACCTCAAATAATTGCAAATTTAATTCAAGGGTCAAGTTTGGAATTTGAAGTGGACTTATTCTATCCGTCAGGTTGGAGAGCTATTAAATACGGGAAAACGTTTGCTTATACAGACCATCAATATCCAAACACTCTTTTTTTAAATTTAAAAAAATTAAAAAGAAATCCTGAAAATATTACGGCTACAATTATTCACGAAAGTATACATGCCTTAGACCACGAATGTTCAGAGTATACATTTGGACACGGAAACAACAGTGCAAAAGGTAAAGGAGATACAGCACCATATTGGATTGGAAATCTGGCAAACAGAATACTGAATAATAATTTTGATTTGGCTGAACTTAGTTTTGATCAAATTGAAGATGAGGTTAATGATAGTAGCGTTTAAAATATGAAAAAATACAATGAATTGAATCAGCTAAAAATAGTAGTCTTTTACAAAAGTTTTATTAGTTTTAAATTAGAAAATCAATAAGACTTACTACTCTCCTTAATTCAGTTGTTGCGATTAATAATAAAGATAACATAAACTAAATTTGAACCATTATGGAAATTAAAAACTATGATTTAAAACCAATTCCTAGAAACTTAGTTGCAAAAAGTTCTCTAGATGAAATTTATTTGTCTATTAAAATTGGTAATGGACAAATTGGCGGTAATAAAGTCTCTTTAAATGGAAAATTACTTGCAAAAGGAAATTTGACAGAACCAACATATATTGGTAGTTCAGAGTCACTAAAAAATGAAGTGATTACGGTTGAAACAAATGTTTTAGACGTAAATGGTTTTACAAATAGATGTGTAATAACCACTTCTTTTGTGAATCAAAACAAAGAAGAACTCTTTGCGAAAATTGATAAAGGAGATGCTCCAGAAAATGGAGTAGCGAGCTTTAAAGCTAAGTACTTATTGAAGTTTATGATGGTGCTTATTCTTTTTTGTTCTTTTTTTAATCAAAAAGTACTTGCTCAAAGTACTTCGAGTGAATTGGAGTTCGAAAATTTAGAAACCCCTACATCTCCCGGCTTAATTCTTTTTGATGAAACTCCTTCGTCTATTGAAAAACCAACTACGCCACAAGGTTTAGGGTTGAACTTATTAGGCTTAGGTAAAAATGGTGGTGCACTCGAATTTTCTCCGTATTGGTTGAAGGATCACCCCGATTTAACAGCTAAAGATATGTATACCAATAAGACTCCAATTTTTTCTCATTTTGGTGTGTCAATTGCCACTATTAATTCAGATACATTGAGTTTTGTTTCAGCTGGTATAAGAAGTAGACTTTTTCAATCGTATGGAAAAAACGTTGATAAGCTTGAAACTATAAAAGCTCAAATAGTAGATATGCTTTCAGAAGGTGCACTGTCAGATGGTCAATCTCAAGTAATTGATTCATTAAGAATATTATATGTTGGTATAACCGAAAAACCTATTTTTAATATTGATTTAGCTGCAGCATTTGGCGCAAGTTCTTTAACAAAATCTTATGACGACTTAGAATTAAACCGCTGGGGAATTTGGACTTCTTTCAATTTCAGACCCAAAGGAGACGACTTTTATTTTACTATTTTAACAAGATACATCAACAATGAAAAGTTTGAAGGCGCTAATGTTCAAGCAGATTTGATAGATCTAGGAACTAGATTTAATTATGATATTTTAAAGTTTACGGTTTCATTGGAGTATGTTCATAGAATGAACTTAACGTCTGATATTTATGATGACTATAGGCTAGCTGCTATAGGTAGTTATAAGTTATCAGACAACGTGTTTATAACTTCAACTTTTGGCAAAAACTTTAGTGACGTAAATAACATAATTGCTATGGCCGGCTTAAATTTTGGTTTTTCTCAAAAAAAAGTAAAATCATTTTAAATAATTAGTGTGTTATGCGCAGTGTTTAAACCAAAACAGAGCAGAACAATACCTTAACCGTTAAAGAAAATTAATAAATAGTAGAAATAATTAGTGAAGTCAAAGATAATGGGAGATGTATAAAGGAGAGGTTTCGAATGATGAACTTTGTAATCGATTATTAGTGGTAAATATTAATAAAAATGGAGCTTTAGATTACATAACTTAGGAGAGCTAATAATTTAGCTACCTTTAATGTAAAAATAATAAGTGCTAAACGTGATTAGGATAAAGAATGAACGGAGAAGTTTTGAAGTTCAAAATCTGAGAAAGTGTTTCTGATTTTGTTTGTTATGATTGGTTATTTGGCATGAAATGGATTGGAATGTCAGCTGATGAGATTGGAGTAGTGGATAAACACTTAAAAATATGACAATTAAATCCTTTAGTATAACTTGTTTTGCAAAACATAATTAGAATTTGACAAAAAACATAAAAAACACAAAAATATGAAGTTAGTAAAAATCACAATGGCTATTTTGTTTATCTCATTGATAAACGTTTCTTTTGGTCAAAAAGTTAAAATTGCAAAAGATGTAATTACAATTGACAAAGAAGAGTTTGGAAAAATTGAAGATGATAAAGCGGTGAGAGGTTCATTCTATTTGAATGATTTGAATGATAATAATTTATTATATTTTAAATGGGTGCTTAGTGGTAGTTTAAATTATTTTGAAATATATAGAGCTGATAATTTGGATACTATTCTTTATGAAGAGGAAGCGGTTATGGGATTCAGAAAGTATTTTATAAAAAAATTGTTTAATGCTAAAGCTTTTGTAAATTCTGGTATTGATTCTGATAAACTAGATTATTATGCTAAAAAAATGGGGAAAGAATTCTCTCGAACAAGAAGTGATCAGAGGTATTAAAAGCAGTAGAGGTTAAAAGATTAAATGAGAAAAATGATCCTCCTACAAATACGATAAGCATTCGCGTTTTTTGATAGAAAAACTCAGTTGTCACTTATCTTTACATGAATGAAAGGGTATAGAGATAAACAATTTGGTATATTAGTAAATGAACTTGATGTGAATAAAATAAGCTCCGATTGGTATAAAAAATTTTGGTTATCAAAATATTGAATAATCAAAAAGGCTTAATGATTAGTGAGTTTCGTTATGATGATAAAATTTGGTGTTAAAATAAAACATAGAGCATTATAATGGTCATATTACATTAAAATAAATTTAAAAAAATCAGTTTGGAAAATTTTCTAAGCTGATTTTTTTTGTTTTACAGAAATATAAATGTAGTGCAAAATAGTATTGGAACGTATGACTTAAGAAGCAAAACGGTCTAATAGTATTGAGTCTAAAATTGTTAGATTGATAGGGAAGAAGGTATCAGTTTTAGATTTAATTATAAAAAAAAGATAAAAACAGTTGTCTAGCTAACTAGATTGCATTACCTTTGAACCATGATAAAAGAGAATTTATATTTTCAAATAGAATTAACAGCGCGGAAAATAAGACATTACGGGCAAACAGCTTTAATTAATAAGGGGATTGATATTACAATAGAGCAATGGCTTGTACTAAAAGTAATTTCAGAAAACAAAGGTATTAGTCAAATTAAAATTGGTGAAATTTTGGTAAAGGATAAACCGACTATATCACGAATGGTAAAGGGACTAACGCTAAAGGGATTTGTTTTGAAAGAAAATATCACTAGTGATTTAAGAGCATTTTCTTTAAAATTAACAAAAAAAGGGAAAGCATTAGTAGCCGAACTGCTTCCTATTGTTGAAGACATAAGGGCCAAAGGTCTTGGTAATTTGTCTGAAACGGAAACAAAAAATACGAGTGAAACCTTATTGAAAATAAGAAACAATATAGGCTTCTAAATAAAATTAAACTGAAGCCGAATCAAATTTTAACTAATAACTATAATTATGAAAAAAACAATTTTATGCTTGTCATTGATAACTATGTTATCATGTACAGCCCAAACGCCAAATGAAACTATGGAAAAAGAAGTAAAAATAACGTTGAATGGCTATTTAGAAGCCGGAGACAAAAATGATGTCAATGCACTTGAGCCGTTTTTAAATGATAATTTCAGAGTAGCGGTTTTTGACCTAGAGAAGGAAGCAACGAGTATATTAGATAAGGAAACTTATACTTCCTTTATAAAAGATAAAAAGTTTGGAGGCTATACAAGAACGACTGACTATCATTCTATAGCGTTTATAGGCCAGAATATGGCGACTGTTCAAATTACACTAACAAGTGAAGGAAAGCCAACACTCAAGAATTTTTATACGCTCGTAAAAGATAAATCAGGATGGACCGTTCTGCAAGACTTTGTTACATTGGTCAAGTAAATGTGTAAAAAAATAATATCAATCATTAATATAGTAAAAGTGCAAGCCTCAACCGTTTGCACTTATTTAGTTTAGAATAAACTGACAAATACTCAAGATAAACTAATCTACAAAAGAAAATAAAATTCACTATATTTAAGGCATAGATTGATCGTTAAGGCTTAAATAAAAAGAAAATGGATAATTTTAATTGGACACAATTTTCAAAACGTATTTTTATAGCTACAGATTTGAAAACTGTTTATAATGCTTGGACAAAGTGTGAAGAACTTGAAAAGTGGTTCTTATCCAAAGCTTTGTTTTATTCAAAAAATGGAGAAGAGATTTTATCTTCTGAGAATGTACTATCAGAGAGTGAATATAATTGGAATTGGTTTGCTCAAAATCATTCTGAAAAAGGAACTGTAAATGTTGCTAACGGAATTGATTACATAGAGTTTACTTTTGCAGGAGCTTGTAAAGTTAAAGTGCAGTTAACAAAAGAAAAAAATCAGGTTCTGGTAGAATTGATTCAAACTGAAATACCTATTGACAATACTTCAAAAGAAGGGATTCGTTTGGGGTGTGCCTTTGGGTGGACGTTTTACTTATTAAATTTGAAATCTACATTAGAGGGCGGGTTAGATTTAAGAAATAAAGATACTGAATTGAGTGGAGTTATAAATAATTGAGAGCGGTTTAAATAGGTATTAAAGTCGCTTTTAAAGTCAATAGTGAACTGTTATGTTTAACTCTAGAATCAATTTTTAATCATTTAGAAGTGGTGTGGTTTTATAAAATCAAGGAGGTGTTTTAGTAATGATTGTAAACGAAAACCCAATAAATGTTTCATCTGATGTTAAAAATAAAATGCTAACTTTAAGGGGAATCGAGTAGGTATATTTTTAAAAACCGGGTTAATGCTATGAATTGGTAACGTCAATTACATTAAATATAAATAAAATGGATAGAGAAATCAGTTTACACATTCACGCCATATTGGGAGTCCTTGTATTTATAACAGGATGTTTACAAATTCTACTCAAAAAAAGTGGAGTAACACATAGAGTAATAGGGCAAGTCTATTTGTATAGTTGGCTTTTTATTTTGATTTCAGGTGCCTACCTTGGTGGGCCAACCATGACGATTGTAGGTCTTTTTGGTTTCTATTTTGCTTTAACGGGAGCAAGAATAGGGCGTTTGAAAACTAAAGGGCCAGCTAAATTTGAAAAAATTATTTTTTCAATCGGAGTACTAATATCTTTGGCTATGCTAGGCTATTCAGTAGCTCTTTATATGAAAGGGAATACTTCCTTTTCAACAGTATTCGGGGTTTTTGGTTTAATTTTTCTGTTTACAACGGTGAGTGACATTTTTAAATACATACTCCATAAACCCTTGAAAAAACAAATTTATGGTAAACAGGACTGGTATTTTGAACACATCATTAGAATGTCTATTTCGTTTATAGCTGCGGTGACGGCCTTTGCCTCAATTCAAAACGTATTTCAAAACAATACAGTTAATTTTTTATTACCAACATTAATAGGAGTAATCTTAATTAGCCTTGCTATTAAGTCTTATAAAAAAAAACTCTTGAAATAAAGTAAAAGGACTAATGATAGATATATGACATTTAAACACTGAATCTACTATTAGTCAGTTGAATGTTTATATTTGTTTGAATGCAAGTTCAAAATTTAGTAATTTCTATTATCTTAGTTCCATAAACCACACGTTAAAAAATCATGCTATGAAACAAATTATTTTTTTAATTTTTGTATTATCACTAACACAGCTTACTGCTCAAGAAAGTGTAAAGTATCAAAAACCACCACAAGAAATTTTAGATTTAGTAGATGTCTCTAGGGCACCATATGTTACTTTAGATGAGAGTAAGGAATATATGGTTATGTTGTTTAGAGATGCCTATAAAACAATTCAAGACCTTTCTCAAGAAGAGTTACGTCTTGGAGGGTTAAGAATTGATCCTAAAACCAACATTGGAAGCAGAGTAACTTATTTGAATAATATTAAAATCAAGTCCTTAATAAGTAAAGGAAATGAAATAACACAGGTTAAAGGGTTGCCCATTAATCCAAAACTAACTAATTTTTTATGGTCGCCGGATGAACATAAAATGGCATTTACCCATACTACCGTGGAAGGAGTTGAAGTATGGGTGCTTGATGTAACCACATCTACGGCAACTAAATTGGCAGGTGTAAAAGTTAATGCAAATATTGGAGATGCAATCAGTTGGTTTGAAGATAGTCAATCCGTTCTGGTTAAAATAGTGTCAGATACTAAAAAAGAATTGATTGATACAAAAACTGCGGTTCCTACAGGACCAACTATTTCTGTAAATGATGGAAAAGAAGCTCAGAATAGAACATATCAAGATTTATTACAAAACAAGAATGATGAGCATAACTTTGAACAATTAGCGCAAGCTCAACTTTTCAAAATTGGTCTAAACGGAACAATAACGAAATGGTTAGATACAGATATGTACAATTCTATTGATTTCTCTCCAGATGGTAATTACGTTTTAGTAAATACGGTGAGTAAACCATTTTCTTACTTAGTACCTTACAATAGATTTCCATCAACAACGACTGTATATACTAAAAATGGTGAAAAAGTGGAGACTTTAATTGAAGTACCTTTAATTGAGGATTTACCTAAGGGATTTATGGCTGTAAGAAAAGGAAAGCGAAACTTTCAATGGAGAAACGATAAATCATCTACCTTAGTTTATATAAAAGCATTAGATGGTGGTGATCCAGGAAATGAAGTTGACTTTAGAGACGAAGTGTTTGAATTAGAAGCGCCATTTAAAACAGGTGAAAGAAGTCTTATGAAAACTATTGGCAGATTTTATACTATGGATTGGGGTAATAATTCTATAGCAATAGCACATGATTATTGGTGGAATACTAGAAACACCAAATCTTATCGTTTCAATCCATCTGATAATGCTCAAGAAGTTGTTAAAATTACGGACAGAAACTACCAAGATAAATACAGTGCACCTGGAGACTTTGTGACAAAACGAAATGAAATGGGGAGTGAAGTGATGTCATTATTAAATGGAAATGCGTTCTTAATAGGTGATGGATTTAGCGAAAAAGGACAATTTCCTTTTGTGGATAAATTAAATTTAAAAAGTAATAAAACAACACGAATCTATCAATCAACCTACACAGATAAAGTGGAAAATTTAAGGGATTATGACCCTATGAAGAACGAATTATTAGTTAAAATTGAATCTGCTCAAGACTATCCTAATTATTACTTAAGAGGTGTTAAGAAAAATAAATTGACGCAGTTAACTTCATTTGAAAATCCTTTTGTGAGTATTCAAAATGTACATAAAGAAGTCATTAAATATAAACGAAATGATGGATTAGAACTTTCTGGAACGTTGTACTTACCTGTAGGTTATGACAAAAACAGTAAGAAAAAAGTACCAATGATTCTATGGGCTTATCCAGCAGAATTTAAAGACAAAGCAAGTGCAGGGCAAAGTACAAAAAATTCAAATGAATTTACGTATCCTTATTATGGGTCTATGATTTATTGGGTCACTAGAGGGTATGCTGTTTTGGATGATGCATCCTTTCCAATTGTAGGAGAAGGTGATGATCAACCTAATGATACATTTAGAGAGCAATTAGTAGCCAATGCAAAAGCAGCTATTGATGCCGTTGATAGTTTAGGTTATATTGATAGAGAAAGAGTTGCTGTTGGTGGACACAGTTACGGTGCGTTTATGGTGGCTAATTTATTAACACATTGTGATCTGTTTGCAGCAGGAATAGCTAGAAGTGGCGCTTATAATAGAACGTTAACGCCATTTGGTTTTCAAAGTGAAGAACGTAATTATTGGGAAGCTCCAGAAGTTTACAATGCCATGTCTCCTTTCATGCATGCTGATAAAATGAATAATCCTTTATTATTGGTGCATGGTGAAGCAGATAATAATTCAGGAACATATCCAATGCAAAGTGAACGTTATTTTAATGCGTTAAAAGGATTAGGAGCAACAGTTAGATTGGTTATTCTACCAAAAGAAAGTCATGGGTATAGATCTAAGGAAAGTATACTTCATTTACTTTGGGAACAAGACCAATGGTTAGAGAAACATGTTAAAAATAAAAAGACAAGTATTAATAAATAACAAAAGGCTTTAAAGTGAAGTTACACCGTTAAGATCAGGTCATGATTATAGATTAAAAGAAAACAAAAAAGCAGCTTAGATAATTTCTAAGCTGCTTTTTTAATATGTAGAGTTGTTTAATTAACAACGTATTGAATACTTAATCAATTTGAGCTTGTACAATCTCTTTAAAAGATGCAGGCGTTTCTGTAATTCTACCAGCCCCTTTTTTATTAATTTTAAACATCACGTCCTTTGACGTTGTAAATAATAATACAGATGAAAAAGACGTTTTTAAATGTGACTTAATCACCTCTAAAGCTGCCTCTAAAGTTAATTCATCTTCCGTTTCTTTAGATCTGTAACGTAATTTAAGTAATACTTTAAAACCATCTTCAGAATAAATTGGTCTAACAAATATATTTCTCAAATTTGGTTTACCAATGGTTTTAGCCATAGTTAATTTGGCAAAGCGGTTTTCTTGAACACTTAATTTTACTTCTTCCCAAAAAAGGGGAAACACATCTAAATACGACATAACTAATGATTTATTATAAAAGTTTTACTGCTACAAAAGTAATACAATTAATTCAATCCAATAGCTATAAGGTCATAAATACAACTCATAGATCATGAATAGATTAATAAATAAGGGGGCAATTAATGAGTACTTAAATTGATCAGAAAAGTTAAATAGTATGTCATCATTATATGTTTCAAGTCGTGAGATTTTATTACTTAAAATAGATGCTTAATAATCATAGTCTAACTAGTTATATCCAATGTTTTGTACTTCTTTTAATATCAGTTTCTAATCAATATGATTGGAATTTTATAACGACAAAAGTGATTGAATATATTTCTGTAGGAAATTATGATGGATCTGATAAAGAAAGTTATTCAATAGAGAACCTTAAATCGAATGAGTCTAAAGTAATTTCTTAATAATTTGGAAATAATAGTAGCGTGACATCTAAATGTCATTTTTCAATGTTTAAATAGAATTAAACAGTATTTCGAATAAACAAAAAAGCAGTTTAGATCTAAATCTAAACTGCTTTTTTTAAGGATATGATTATTTAGTTACCCAACAATATATTCAACTAATGAGTTGATTTTTAATCCGTAAGCCGAAATAACTGATTCGTTTACCGTTTTACTATTTGTAATTAAGTCTAAGTTTTTTACATTTAAACCTCTTAATATTTGAGCACCAATTCCATAATCTTTTGAGTCAACTCTACGTTTAACATCAGGGGTACTGTATGCTTTTAATGTATCTACTAATGATTCTTGTTTTTCACCTTGTTGCATGAATAATAAAACACCTTTTCCAGCTTTATTTATCATTTGTAAAGCAGCACTTACATTGGATTGCTTATCTGAGCGAATAGCGTCTAATAAGTTATGAGAAAATTGAGAAGATTCAACTCTCACTAAAACAGAATCATCTTCTGTCCACTCTCCTTTATATAGAGCAATATGCTCGTCTCCCGTAGTTGTTTGTTTGTAAGCTGCTAATTTAAAGTCTCCCCAGATTGTGGGAAAGTTAACTTCTATTTCTTTCTCAATTAAAGATTCATGCTTCATTCTGTAAGCGATTAAATCAGCAATTGAAATTAATTTTAAATCGAATTTTTTAGCGACTTTAATTAGTTGAGGTAAACGAGCCATTGTTCCGTCTTCGTTTAAAATCTCAACAATAATTCCAGCGGGAGAAAATCCTGAAAGTCTAGCTAAATCTGTGGCAGCCTCAGTATGACCAGCGCGTCTTAAAACACCACCTCTTTTTGCTCTTAGAGGAAAAATGTGTCCAGGTTTTCCTAGTTCAATAGGATCCAAATTTGGGTCAATTAAAGCTTTTACCGTTTTGTATCTGTCCATGGCCGAAATACCAGTTGTACAGCCATGGCCATTTAAATCTACAGAAACTGTAAAAGGCGTTTCATAGCTTGCACTATTATCTTTTACCATTAACTCTAAACCTAACTCATCACATCTGTCTTCCAATAAAGGCGTACAAATTAAACCTCTACCATGAGTAGCCATGAAGTTTATAATTTCTGGTGTTACATTTTCAGCAGCAGTCAAAAAATCACCTTCATTTTCTCTATCCTCATCATCAACAACAATAACAACTTTACCGTTTTTGATGTCTTCAATAGCATCTTCAATCAAATCTAATGTAAAACTCATAGTTAGTTTATTTTGAATGCAAAAATAATGTTTTTGTTTTGATTATTACCTTCGAAAAATGATGTTATTACTTTTATTAGTAATAATTAAGACTAAATATAGTATTTTGATTACGTAACGACAATTCGTTAAGGATGAATTAATTCGATTATGATACTGAAAGTCTAAAATGAAATGGAATCTATTTTGAATGCTAACAATTTAAAATTTGTATAAGTAAAGACATTTTAATGTCTATAAAAATTGTATTTTTGTTTTCAATATGAAGATAGGAATAGTTTTATATCCAACATTTGGAGGAAGTGGTATTGTAGCAACAGAATTAGGTAAGGAATTGGCAAAAGAAGGACATTGTGTTCACTTTATTACGTACTCACAACCCGTACGTTTGGATATTTTTCAACCCAATGTGTATTATCATGAAGTTGGTAAATTTGATTACCCTTTGTTTGATTATCAGCCGTATGAACTAGCGTTAACCAGTAAATTGGTTGATGTAACTATTAATGAAGGTTTAGATTTACTGCACGTTCATTATGCTATTCCTCATGCTTCTGCAGCTTATTTCGCTCAAAAGATATTAGAATCAAAAGGTGTTAGAATTCCATTTATTACAACATTACACGGAACTGATATTACCTTAGTAGGTAAGGATCCTTCTTTTGAACCTGTCATTACATTTAGTATTAATGAATCTAATGCAGTGACTGTAGTGTCAGAGTCTTTGAAGCAAGATACATTAAATCATTTTGATATTACAAATAATATAGAAGTGATCCCTAATTTTATTCGTCACGAAAATTATAAGTTAAACCCATCTACAGTTTGTAGAAAATCAGAATTTACACCTAACGGAGAACGTTTAATTTGTCACATTTCTAATTTTAGAAAAGTAAAAAGGGTAGAGGATGTATTATATACGTTTGCCAAAATAATAGAAACAATTCCTTCAAAATTATTGTTAGTTGGTGACGGACCTGAACGCTTAAAACTAGAGCAGTTGTGTAGAGATTTGAAAATTTGTGAGCATGTTAAAATGCTAGGGAAAATTCAAAATGTATCTGATGTTCTAAATATGTGTGATTTATTTATTTTACCTTCACTTACTGAAAGTTTTGGATTAGCAGCACTTGAGGCATTAGCGTCAAGTGTACCTGTTATTTCTACAAATTCTGGTGGTTTACCAGAGGTTAATAAACATGGGTATTCAGGTTATTTAAGTTTAGTTGGTGATACGGATGAAATGGCTAAGTATGCAGTTTCTATTTTACAAGATGATGATGAGTTGGCGAAATTTAAGAAACAAGCGTATCAACATTCTTTGAATTTTGGAATTGAAACTATTTTACCAAAATATGTTGAACTGTATGAACGAGTTTGCGTAGAGTTTTTAAAGGAGGCCCCAATTGTTTAATTTAAGTAGATAAGAGGTTTAGTATTATTAAATTGCTAAATTTAATTAAGTATTAAACTGAAGAATAATTATGAATGATTATGAATGATTAGATGTTGTTTTCAATAAAATTAGTCCTTCTTTATTCTATCAATTTTAATTTCTAAAGAAAGAAGAGTTAGTGATTTCGAAACTTCATTTATTGAAAAGTTTAATTTGTTTTTTGATTTTAAAGACATGGTAATAAATCCAAGTCCTGCTCCACCTTTATTAGACATTATTCCATTAGATAAAACTTCCATATATAAGTTTTTAACCTCAGAAATATCTAAATTATTCAATTGACTTATTCGAGTAGTGATTTTAGAAATGTTTTTAGAGCTAACTAAATTCGCTAATGTCAATTTATAATACGTTTCAGTTTGAAGAATAGTTAAAAAAGAGGTTTGATGACTTTTTTCATCTCTTTCACCATGAATCCTAATATTCTGTAAACCTTCTACTAAAATACTGAACATTCGTTTTACAACTCCCTTTTTATCACCTGCTTCCTTCATCATAGTTTCAATAGAAATCGATAATGAATTAACCAGTTCTTGAGAGAATTCGCCAAAATGAGAGAGTATAACTTCACCATTCGGGTCAGTGTTATAGACACTTAAAACCTGTTGGAATTTAGTATTACATCTATCTAAAATAGAACTCTCGTGGAGCATAAAACTTATTAATTATTTAACTTAAACTCGAAATTACTAAAAATAAATCTAATGACAATTTTTTTATCGACATTTTCTGCATATTAATGGGGTGAAATATTAAATTGTTCTAAAGCTTACTATAAGAGAGTCTGTTTAATAGCACTTGTTTCATTATATAAAATAGAGTAGAAATCTATTTTATATTTAATACCTACTATGTGAAAATGCAATTGTTTGCCAGTTAAATTTAGTACTTTCTGAAAGGGTGACTCTTTTATGATAATTAAAAAACTGGTCTTTATAGTGATGAATAATTGAGTTTTTGTTTTGAATTAAAACCCGTTTAAAGAAGATGAGTTAATTAATAATATTAGAAGTAAAAGAGAAAAAATCGATTTTATTGAGTTATTGAAAAAATCAAATTTAAATATCTATAGTGTTATAAGGACTAGTTTGGAGTTAAAACCTAAAGTGATTATACTGTTATAAGGAATAAGGTTTATTCTGAATAAAAATGATTAACTCGTTGATTTTAACAATGAGCCAATGAAAAACACAGATGAATTGGACGATATCATTTTCATTTTTTATCAAATAATTAGATAAAAATGATTAACTTTGACACGTTGAGCCTAGCTATGTAAAAGAATACTTTTGTCAACTTTAGAGTAGCGTGATAAATGAGTATAGAAAAAATGTAAATTTAGTAATGTTTTTTATGCTCAATATTTATAAGTGAATAAGGTGATAGATTAATGAGTATTAACAGAGATTTAAAAGAATACTAAGAGATTTTAAGTAAGGTAATGGAGGATTTAAAGATAGAAAAAACAAGTAAAACGCCTGAGGTAACGATTGACTGTAGTAACGGTAGGATCGGAATTATAGGTATTTGTATTCCTGAAAATTCAAAAGATTTTTTTGAGCCAATTATAAAAAAAATTGATTGTATTGATCACTCAAAATCTCAAATTATTTTTGACATTTATTTAGAATATTTCAATACTGGTTCTTCAATAGGTTTACTTAATTTATTTTTAAAAGTTGCAAAACTTAAAGGGGCAGTAATGCCTGGAAAAGTAATTTGGAAAGTTGATGAAGATGATGAAGATATATTAGAATCAGGAGAAATTTTAGAAGAAATTTCTAAGCTTGATTTTGAGTTTGTTGAAATACCAGAACGCTAAAATAAAACAATACAGTGACTAATTTCAAGGTTCATAGAATATATCCTTGAAATTAGATGAGTTAAAAATTCCCAATTTATAATGGAAATAGTTGTTAAGCCAAACGTTACGTTTAAGGTTTGAATTCAATAGTGTTAATTTGTTCTGTAAGTTTTAGTTGTAAGAGTAGGTTCAATATTGTCTACTATTTCACAAACAGCTGGACAAATTTCTAAGTTTTTTTCTGTTAGATCTAAAATTTGAAACATGTTTCGTCTATCAGTATGTGGATATTCTTTACATGCTAAAGGTCTGTCTTCATAAACGCTACATTCATTGTTGTCCCATAAAAATGGACAAGGCGTAGATTGTAAAACATAATCACCATCCATGTCTTGCTTTAGGTATTCACTAATAAATTCATGTGTTTTTTGCTTAAATCGTTTAGAAAGTTTTTTAATATCCGTATCTCTAAAAATTGGACTCGTAGTTTTACAGCAATTAGCACAAGATAAACAATCAATTTTTTCAAAAGCTTTATCATGTTCAGACATAAACATTTGGTCAACTTTTTTTTTGTTTAATTTCTTGAATTTTTTAAACGTATTTTTTGTGGCCTCTTTGTTTTTCTTTCTGTTTTCAATTATATTGATGTAATGTTCTTCCATGTTGTAAAAATACAGTAAATATGTAAAAAGATATTAAAAAAGGTAAGCAATTTTTTAAAAAAAGATTAACTTCATACTTGTAAGAGATTTACTATGAAAAAAAAGGATTTTGATTTAATTGTAATTGGAGGTGGACCAGCTGGATATGCTGCTGCAATGCGAGCAATTGATTTTGGTAAAAGTGTTTGTTTAGTTGAAACAAATAGAGTCGGTGGAGCGGGTGTTTATCATGGCGCTTTAAGTTCTAAAACTATGTGGGAATTATCTCAGAAAGTTAGAAATGTAAATGATACCATTATTTCTTTAGGGAGACGAAAATTTGAAATTTCTTGGGAAGAGATGTCTAAAACGCTAGAAGAAGCTGTTTTTGAAAGAAAATTCCAATACTCTTGTCATATTAAGTTACTTAAAAATCAACGAGCAGATTTATTTAGATATGCAAGAGGGTATGGTCGGTTAATATCAAAAAATGAAGTGCAAATAGAGAGTTCTGATAAGACTACTGAAATTATTAGAGGGGAGTATATTATTGTAGCTACAGGATCAACACCAAGGCGTTTGCCTGATATGAATGTAAATGAAAAGGAAATCATGACCTCTGATGGTATTGATCAAATGAATGGTTTTCCCAAAAGTTTAGTAATCGTTGGGGCTGGTGTGATTGGTTGTGAATATGCTACTATTTTTTCTAATTTCGGAAAAACGAAAGTATATTTAATTGATAGAGCGGATAGAATTTTGCCATTTGAAGATGAAGATATCTCTAAAATGGTATCAGATAATCTAGAAAAAAATGGCGTAACTATTCACCATAAAGCCTCTTTAGAAAAAATGGAAATTATTGATGGTGAAGTAGTATATACCATTAATTGCCCTGAAATAGGAGGTGTTGAAGTCATTAAAGTTGAAAAAGCTTTGTTGGCTGTTGGAAGGATAGCAAATATAGATAATATTGGTTTAGAAGCTGTAGGTATTAATAGAGGTGCAAACGGACGACATATAGGTGATAATGATACGCAAACAAATGTGAAAAATATTTACGCTGCTGGTGATGCTTCTGGAAGGATTGCATTGGTTAATATGGGAGAGATTGAAGCTAGACATGCAGTTGAGAAAATGTTTGATAACAAAAAGGAAAGATTGTCTTATGATAATATTTCTACGATTATGTTTTTACAACCTGAGGTTGCTGCAGTAGGTATTAATGAACAACAATGTATAGAGAAGAATATACCTTGTAAAGTAGTTAAATTGGACTATTCAGTTATTGCAAGGGCAATTGCAATGAGAAAAACCCAAGGTTTTTTTAAGATTATTGTAACCAATGATGATAAAATGAAAATTTTAGGAATGAGAGCAGTTGGAGAACATGCATCAAGTGCAATTCAAGCCGTTGCTTTATTAATGAAATACGATCAAGGAATAGATAGTTTAGCAGAGTTAGTTCACCCTCATCCGTCTATTGTAGAAGGGATACAGGAATGTGTACGAATGTTGTTAAATAAATCAATTTTTAAAGCCTCAGTATTTAAAGATAAATTAGCATGTTACAGTCTGGTTAATGGTGTTAAAACTCCTTTACATAGACTTTAATAAAGGTTATAAATAAAATAGAAAATAGTTATTCAAATAGGTATAAATACTTAAATTTGCAGTCTAATTAAAATCAATTATGTCATTTTTATCAAACAGAGTACAAAGTTTAGCCGAGTCAGCAACTATTGCTATGGCAGAGAAAAGTAGAGCCTTAAAAGCAGAGGGTAAAGATATTATTTCTTTAAGTTTAGGTGAACCTGATTTTAATGTGCCTTACTTTGTAAAAGAAGCAGCGAAAAAAGGAGTTGATGATAACTTTTCTAAATATATGCCTGTTCCGGGTTATTTAGACTTGAGAGAAGCAATCGCCAATAAGTTTAATAGAGATAATGGATTAACTTATAATGCGAATCAAATTGTTGTGTCTACAGGAGCAAAACAAAGTTTAATCAATGTGATATTAGCATTGGTTAATCCAGGTGATGAAGTTATAGTGCCTGCTCCGTATTGGGTAACCTATTATGAGCAAGTAAGAATGGCTGGTGGAATTCCAATAGTAATTTCTACATCCATTGATAATGATTTTAAAATGACAGCTGCTCAATTGAAAGGGGCAATCACTGATAAAACAAAATTAATGATTTTTAGTAACCCTTGTAATCCAACAGGGTCATCTTATACAAAAGAAGAATTAAAATCATTGGCTGATGTTGTAGCTGAAACACCAAATTTTTACGTTATTTCGGATGAAATTTATGAGCATATAAATTTTGTTAGAAAGCATGAAAGTTTTGCTCAGTTTAGCAACGTTTATGATAGAACAATAACTGTAAATGGTGTGTCAAAAGCATTTGCAATGACAGGATATAGAGTAGGATATATTGGAGCGCCTTTAGCCATAGCTAAAGCATGTACAAAATTGCAAGGTCAATACACTTCAGGTACTTGTTCAATTGGGCAAAGAGCTACATTAGCGGCTGTAAGTGCAAATCCTTCTGAAATTAAGTTTATGATTGATGCGTTTGCCGAAAGACGAACGTTAGTATTAAACTTATTAAGAGAAATCCCAGGAGTGAAAATAAATGTGCCTGAAGGTGCTTTTTACTTCTTTTTCGATATTTCGTCTTTCTTTGGAAAGTCTTATAATGGAAAAACTATAAATACAGCAACAGAATTATCGTTGTTTTTATTGGATGAAGGATTAATTGCTTTAGTAACAGGTGAAGCTTTTGGTGATGATAAATGTATTAGGTTATCTTATGCTGCATCAGAAGAAGTGTTAATAGAAGCTTTAAAAAGAATTAAAGAGACCTTAGCTAAATTAAACTAAATGATTGATTTAAAAAACGTATTTAATGAGTTTTCAACTAAGAACATTATCATAATTGGTGATGTTATGATTGATACTTATATTAAAGGTAAAGTAAGTCGGATTTCACCTGAAGCTCCTGTTCCTGTTGTTAAATTTGAGACAAAAGAACATAGATTAGGTGGCGCAGCTAATGTAGCACTTAATATTAAGGCGTTAGGGGCTAAGCCATTTATTTTATCTGTTGTTGGCGAAGATGATAACGGTAAGTTAATGGAGAAATTAGTTAATGAAAATCACTTACGTACGGATGGTTTACTATTTTCAAGTGAAAGAATTACGACTATTAAGACCAGAATTATTGGAAATAATCAACAATTGATTAGAATTGATAATGAAGATAGTAAAAATATTTCGAAAGGGTTAGAGTTTTCTATCGTTGAAAAATTGAAGGAAATAGAAGCAAATAATAAAATTGATGCTATTATTTTACAAGATTATAATAAAGGCGTATTAACCCCTAATGTGATTAAAAATGTGATTGATTTTGCAAATAAAAATAACATTCCAACTGCGGTTGATCCAAAAAGAGAAAATTTCTTAGCTTACAAGAATGTCTCTTTATTTAAACCAAACTTAAAAGAATTAAAAGAAGGGTTAGATCTTGAATTTGAGTTTAGTAATGAAAGTAAAGAATCATTTCTTAAGGCTATTTCGGTTTTAAAGAATGAAATTAATCCAAAATATACGTTTATTACGCTTTCAGAGTATGGTGTGTATATTAATGAAGGAGAAGAAGACTTTTTTATCCCAGCACATTTAAGAAATATTACAGATGTGTCTGGAGCGGGAGATACTGTTATTAGTGTGGCTGCTTTGTGCCTTGCTTGTGGATTAAAACCAGAATTAATAGGTGAAATTTCAAATTTAGCTGGAGGTTTAGTTTGTGAAAAAGTAGGGGTAATTTCAATAGATAAAGAACAATTAATGCAGGAAGCATTAAATATTTAAGATATGTCAAAGTCAGTAAAGCCTTATTATAAAGACAACCAATCTAAGAAAGAAGAAGTTGCAGAAATGTTTAATAATATTTCTAAACGATATGATTTTTTAAATCATTTTCTATCAATGGGAATTGATAAACTTTGGCGTAAAAAAGCGATAAAAATATTAGGAGAGAATAATCCTAAAGTTATTTTAGATATTGCTACAGGTACTGGAGATTTTGCTGTTGAAGCATTAAAACTTAAGCCGACAAAAGTTATCGGAATTGATATTTCACAGGGGATGTTGGATGTTGGAATTGAGAAAATGAAGAAAAAAAATGTGGATCATATTATTGAGCTACAATTAGAAGATTCAGAAAACCTTAGTTTTGAAAATAATTACTTTGATGGGTATACTGTTGGGTTTGGAGTTAGAAATTTTGAGAATCTTGAAAAAGGGTTAGGCGAAATGCTAAGGGTGTTAAAACCGAACGGAAAAGCTGTGATTTTGGAATTTTCTAAACCTAAAAAGTTTCCAATTAAGCAATTTTACCATGTGTATTCTAAATACATACTGCCAACAATTGGAAAAATAGTATCAAAAGATGCAAGAGCTTATACTTATCTTCCTGAATCAATTACTGTTTTTCCTGAAGGAGACGCTTTTATGTCTATTATGAAGAAGGTTGGATATAAAAATGTGCAATCGAAATTAGTGTCTGGGGGAATTGCAACTATTTACTCTGGTGATAAATAAGTATAAATCGAAGGAATAAATCACTTTGTACTGTTAATAACTTGATTGACTTCTGGAAATTGGAAGCGCTATACTTTGTATGTTTGTTACTCAAATCACATTATTATGCTAGGTTTTTCAATTCGAAAGAAAACAGACACGAATAAATTATCAAATATTTTTGTCAACTCATTAATTGAGGTGGTTGAGAATGGATTTGAAGATGTGATTGAAATGATTAAAGATGACACCGTTTTTGTGTCTGATCCTCAAATTCCCTCAAATGCTAAACAACAATTCTTATTAATATTAATTGTTGGTAACATTGACTTTTTAAGAGAAAGTCTTGAAAATTATGATGTAGAGGAAATTGAATTAGAAATTATTCAAAAGTTTGCTAACATTTATGGTAAATCTGAAACTGAATTTTCAAAATTACTTGTTAAAACTACTGAGTATATTACACATTATAACTTTCCTTCAAAAAACATTCTTTATGGAATGTCAAAAGCTATTTTTCGTAAGTTTAACTTAAGTGAACATCAAGAATCTTATTTTAAATCTCAAAATGTTCCAAATCCACTGTTTATTAAACGCATGGATGAAATTTTGATTAATTTTATTTGGGATTGGAATGTGTTCTTGAAGAAGTATAAGTTATAATAGGTGAATTGATAGACTTAGGAGGATGTTTAGCTCTTTTTCCTGTACTTGATATAGAACGACTTAAATTTAGAAGATCGAATTAAATATAACGCCTTCTTTTATTGAGTTAGGTGAAACGATAACTTCTTTACAATTTAATTTTTTTAGAATCCACTTTGTTTTAACTGCAGATATGGCTAGTAACTCAGATCGTAAAGTCAAAATATGAGGATTGTTAATGCGTTCTTGATAGCTAGACTTTATTATTTTATCTAGGGTCTTGTATAGTGATGTAATTCCAATTGTTTGAAATAATTTAGTGTCGTATTTCTTTTTGTAAGTTAATTCAAAAAATGTTTTAAAAGAACCTGAAGAACCTATTAGTTGATCAACTTGATAGGTGTGTAATTTATTTCCAATTTTTTTATGTAAGAACTGTTCTATAGCTTTTATATCAAGTTGACTTAATGTATTACTAAAGTTAAAATGTTGATTAATTCGAGAGATTCCAATATCAAGACTAACTGTATCAATTAATCCATTTTGATCGGCCAAAATAAATTCAGTAGAACCTCCTCCAATATCCATTATGACACTTTTTTCGTGAAAGTCATAGCCTAATTTTATTCCATTGTAGATAAGCTTTGCCTCTTCAACTCCATTAAGAATCTGAATGTCAAGATTAGTTTTTTTTTTAACTAGGTGTATAAATGTTTTTGCATTTTTAGCTTGCCTTAACATGGAAGTACCAAAAGCATAAATTGATTTTACATTATATTCAGCACATGTTTCTGTATAATTAACTAAGCAATCAATTCCTTTGTTAAATGATTTTTTTGTGATGACAGATTTGTTCAACCCACCTTGTCCTAACTTAACACCAGTTCTTTCACTATGTAAAACTTGATATGTTTTGGCATACTTATTTACCATTAATAGATTAATAGTATTGGTACCAATATCAATTATAGCAATTTTATCAGGCATGCTTATTTGTTTACATATTGAGTACAAGTTACATGTAAATAAAGATAAAAGCAATGTTTTTACCGATTTAACTATTTCTTTACCGTTTAAATTAGTATTTTATTTGTACTTAATCCATTTAATAACTTCGGTCCAACTTGCCTTTTTACCATACATCAAAATTCCAATTCTATATATTTTAGCAGCAAACCAAGTGGTAGCTAAAAAGCTACCAAATAATAAAACAACAGACACAATGTACTGCCAAAATTCACCTTCTAAAGTACCCTGTGCAATTCTAACCATCATTACCACGGGAGACGTGAAAGGTATCATAGAGAACCAAGTTCCAATTTCACTTGATGGGTTGGAAATCATCATTGCAGCCACAATGTAACCGAGTATCAGCGGTGCTGTAACTGGAATTACTAATTGTTGTGTATCCGTTTCTGAATCAACCATAGCACCAATTGCTGCAAAAATTGCAGAATATAAAAGGAAGCCTCCAATAAAGTAAATAACAAAAGAGATTAGCATTAAAGGCCAATTAATAGCTTCAAATATTAAATAAACTAGCTCACTAGATTGACTTGCCGCATTTGATTCAATTACTCCATTGTTCATAGCATCAGCGCTCCAGTTTCCAGGGTCAGACATGTCTTTGAAAATAAAAAATCGAAGCGCCATCATTCCAATACCTGATAGTACTAGCCAAATGACAAATTGGGTTAATCCAACTAAACCAATACCAACAATTTTACCCATCATTAATTGAAAAGGTTTTACTGATGAAATTAATATTTCAATCACACGGTTAGTTTTTTCTTCAATTACACCACGCATCACCTGCATTGAATAAATGAAAATAAACATATAGGTTAATATCGCAAAAGCGAAACCTACAGCGGCTTGTTTGTCTGCATAATCTGTTCCTGTTGGATCGTCTCCATCCAAAAATTTAAAATCAAACGATTGTTTTATTTCTCGGTATTGATCTTTTGATATATTAGTCTTCTTTAAAGCAAAATATTCCATCAGTCTTGATTCTACTCTGTTTTGAATGTAATGCTTTGTTTTTAAGCTAGGTTGTTCTCTATAGAATACAGGAACTCTCCTATTTGCAGGCACTTTCTCATTTAATGAAACCAGTATATCGTATTCCTGAAATTGTTCACCACTCATAAAAACATCTACAGAATCAATATAGTTTTCATAAAATGAAAATTCAATGTTTTGATTTGTATTGTCTGAGGGGTTCTGATAAATTTGAGCGTCACACCAACTAGCAGGATCAGCAATTAAAACGTTAACTTTTTTGTCCTTTTCTTGTGTTAACCACATAGCGCCAAACATAAAGCCAACGGCTAAGATAGGAACTAGAATAGTTAAAAGTAAAAATGATTTTTTCTTTACACGTGATGTGTATTCTCTGTTTATAATTAATCCTAAATTATTCATTGTTACCTCCTAATTCTCCACCAACGGCTTTAATAAAAATATCATTCATTGAAGGAATCACTTTATGAATCTCTTCTACTTCTACTGAAGGCAATATAGCCTTTAATAAATCGTTTACTTTATTGCCATTTTTCATCTTGATGTAGGCAATAGCAGTATTATCATCTAATTGCTCTTTGTCAATTAATTCAAACCCTGTCCAAAGCGCATTAGCAAATGCCATCATGACACCTTTAAATTTAACAGAATAGATGTCAGAATCATATTGTTTTTTAACGTCTTCTAAAGAACCTGAAACGACTAGTTTTGATTTATTGATGAGGGCAATTGAATCACAAATCTCTTCCACCGAATTCATATTATGGGTAGATAACATAATTGATGTTCCGTTTTCTTTTAATCTTAAGATCTCGGATTTAATCAGTTCAGTATTTATGGGGTCAAAACCACTAAAGGGTTCATCTAATATTAGCAATTTTGGTTCGTGTAATACAGTTGTAATGAATTGAATTTTCTGAGCCATTCCTTTAGACAATTCTTCCACCTTTTTATTCGTCCAAGATGAAATTTCAAATTTTTCAAACCAAAATTTTAATTTTCGTTTGGCTTCCGATTTCGACATACCTTTTAAACGTGCAAAATAAAGAGCTTGTTCTCCGACTTTCATTTTTTTGTAAAGACCACGTTCTTCTGGTAAATATCCAATTTTAGATATATCCTCTCTCGTTATTTCTTGTCCATTCAATAATATTTGTCCTGAATCCGGAGCTGTAATTTGATTGATAATCCTAATTAAACTAGTCTTTCCTGCACCATTTGGTCCTAGAAGTCCAAATATTTCACCTTGTTTAGTTGATATTGAAATATCATCTAATGCTCTATGATTGGCATATTGTTTAATAATGTTTTCTACCCTAAGTATTTCCATACGTGTTTTGAATTTACGTTATAAAATTAACTATTTTTTTAATTCTATACTGCGTTAGTATGGTTTTTTAACATTTGTTACACTGATTTACTAATTTTAAGATTATAATGTTGTTCAGATGATTACAAAATTGACCACGTTAGCTTAAAACTCAAGTCTATAATAAATATTCGGGAAAAAACTAGTTGATTTTATTTTCACCTCTTGCTCTAATACAGTATCATATTCTCTATATAATGCATTTCCATTATTCAATAAATTCTTAATTTGAATAGCCCAAACCGTTTTACGTTTTTTCTTATTGATCGTATAGCTAAAATTAAAATCTAAAAATAGTAACGTTTTTCCTCTTTCTGTAAACGCTAAGGATTCGTCATATATAGTTTCTTGTTCTAGTTTTGAATCCACAAAATCAAGTGGTGTGTAAACTTGTCCTCCTAATACATTTAAGTTTCCATTCCAGCTAAAGGCTCTGTATCTGTCCACTCCTTTTTTGTTTTGTGATTCTCTTAATTTGTACTCTTTTCCAATTATAAACCTTAAGTTATAGTTATTGTCAAAAGCTGAGCTTCTTTGAATACCGTCTCCTCCTGTATATAAAGAACGCCACACACTAGAGTTGAAAATGTAGTATAAGCCATTGTCAGTGTATCTTTCAAAACCAACATCAATTCCATAATTCTGTCCAGTTCCTGAGTTCGTTAATTTTCTTAAGTCACTTAATTCATCTATGTTTATAGTTGAAAACGTTAAACTGTCTACCGGTACATCATACAATTGTTGGAAATAGGCTTCAATTCTTAACCTGTGATTGGTAAACACTTTTCCTTTATACCCTAAAATATAATGTATAGCTTTTGAAAGTCCTAAGTTTTTATTTGGGTTAATTACAGTACCATTTAAATTCGTCTCTTCATATAAGTAAGTCGCGTAATTTTCTACTTGGCTATGCATCCCTGAAGATAATGATAAGCTATGTTTTGAGTTCAATTGATAATTAAGACTTAGCCTTGGTTCAATAGTTTGTTGATTAGTTACGTCATAAGTTAAGAAATGGACACCCGCTAAAATGTTAAACTTTTCAGTTAATGAAAACTTAGATTGAGTGTAGGCTTTTAAAAGGCTACTTCTACCATCACCATCCATTAATACAATTTGTTTGTTTTTATTAAAACTATATTTTTCAGCTCTCCAATCATGAGATGTCGTATTATAACTTAAACCCGTAATATTACTATGTTTCATGCCAAATTTATGTTTGAAAGATAAAGCACCTGTTAATGGAATAGATGTGTATTCATTAATTTTTTGATTGATAACTGAAAAATCGTTTTGAATGTAATCTTTATTATCTGACTGCTTAGAATAACTTCCAACTGCAGTGGCTTTAAATACAGATTTGGTACCAATGTACTTTTTATAAACCCCACCTAAAGTTGCTGTGGTAGAAGCTAAATATAAAGTTGTTCTGTCTAAACTTTGTACCCATTTTGAACTATCGGCTAAAGCATCTCTTGTTCTATTACTTGTACCAGCAATGGCAAAGAATTGTAATTTCCCTTTTGATTTTGCTAATGGAATATCAATGTTAAATGATAAATCTTGATATGTGGGAGAGGATGGATTTCCAATTCTACCAAGTGCAACAGTGGCATATCTATAATTCATGACATAAGAAGAGTTGTTCTTTTTCGAAAGTGGGCCTTCGGAACCAAACTCAGCACCTAAGGTGCCAACTTGAAATGTCATTTCGTGTTGCTTTGAGTTTCCTTTTTTAAATTTCACATCAAACACACCGCCTAAGGCATCACCAAATTGTGCTGAGAAAGCACCAGTATAAAAATCAGATTTATCCATTAACTGCATACTGAAGATCGTAAATGTTCCACCTGATCCACCGATACGAGCAAAATGAGTTGGGTTTGGCAATCCTACACCTTCCATTGAATATTTTAAACTTCTAGGTGAGTTCCCTCTAATAGAAACAAAATTGGCAGAAAAGCTTGTGGCTGCCGTAACACCTGGTAAAGTACCTGTGACACGGATAGGATCGTCTAAACCTCCAGCTAAACGTCTAGCGTCATTTGGATGAATAGAGAATACACTTGAATTTGCCATTTCATTATTTGGAATTCCTCTTTCTTTATCGAAATTGACTTCAACTTCCTTTAATTCTTTGGCTCTGTTTTCCATTACAATATTCAAAACAGTTTCCTTACTTACAGTAACTGTAATGGAAGGTTGAATAAACGATTTATAAGTCACATGAGTATATAAAACGTCATAGAATCCAATTTCTACATCAGTGAAAATAAAATTTCCTTTGGCATCACTTACCGTTTGCTTATAGGTCACATTATTAACTAATAGTTTTACAATAACACCTTCAATCACACGTTCAGTAAAAGTTTCTTTTATAATACCACGAACCGTTTGATAGGATTGACTATACGCTATAGATGAGATGAATACTAAAATTAAACTAAGTCTTTGTAACATATTCTGAAATTTTAAACAAAAGTCGTAGTTTAAAGAGGAATAATTGTCATTGTTTTGTCATTGTATTGTGACTATTTATAATTAAGTGAATGACATTTGTCAGTATCTTTATAAATCAATAGTATGTTAATTCATTAGTTTAAAGTTATTTATTTAATAATTCTATTTTATTTTTTTAAAACTTTAATTTTACCAACGAACAGTGTCTCTACTGCGTGTTGTGTAGTGAACAGTTGTATAACTTAAAAATAAACTCTATGAAAACAACACTACTCTTATTAATTAGTATTTTAGTACTGACGACTTATGGTCAAAACTATCAAACGATAAAATCTAATCAACTCAATTATTTTGGAACAAATAGTTTGGATCAAATTTTAGCCACACGAACAGATTCTGTAGTTTTATCAGGTAATGATTCCATATTTTACTCATACAAAGCTGTTAGAGGGAATAATGATCCAGAACAATTTAATATTTCCGGTTGTCCTTATGAGCTTGGCCCCAATTGGTATGGTAGTCATGTTGTTATTGAAGAAAACGGAACTAATCTTTTTTTTAATAGGTTTAATGATACGATTAGAATTGCGACTCAAAGTAGTTTGAACGAGCAGTTTTTAGTGTATGTATACCCATATGGAGATTCTTTATATGGTACAGTAACGGCTATAGATACTATGACGATTTTAGGAACAATTGATTCCGTTAAAACAATTACACTTAATAATAACAACGATCTTTCAATTGCACATTTGTCATTTGAAATTGGTAAGCAGAGTGGATTTGTAAAATTATTTTCACCTTATTCTTTTCCATATACTTATAGATTAAATAGTTCTAATAATGATACATTATCTCCATACACACTAATAGGTAGTGAATATCCAAGGCTTGGAATGACTAAGCCGCATATTGGTGAAATTTATAATTATGATGTTGGTGATAGATTTGTTTATAAAAAACATTCAGCCCCACAAGGAGAGCAAGGTTCTTGGACTAGTTTTTATGCAGAACGTGATGTGATAAATAAAATAAGTTATGGCTTGGATTCTATTATTTATACATTTAAAAATACATCTATTACTTCAAGTGGAAATGCGACTTGGGATACGAATCCTAATGAGTTAACAAGTGGCGGAATCCATCAGTTAACAATTAATAATTTGAATAATTTTAATGACTCACTTTTACCTGAAGAATTCAATTTTACAACACACCGTTTTAATCAATTATATGTTAACTCATGTGGAGTGTTAGAAGAGAGATATTTTGCAGGTATCCCTGTGATTGATAATCCAGAACCCAGTGATACATGTATAAGCAGTCAACCACTTTCTTCAGGAGAAACATCAACTTCTGCGATTAATGGCTTTGGAATTTCTTCAGTTGTTGGCTGGACGAGTCAAGGTTATAATGTATTTACAACTTTTAACCTTTTATATTATTCAAAAGTTAATGGAATTACGTGTGGTACGAATCAGTATTTGAATTTAGAGGATGAACAAGTGTTGAATACTTTAAATTTATCTATTTACCCTAACCCTGCTAATACTAATGTGACAGTTAAGTTCACAACTAATACTAACGAACCTGTTTTAATTAGTATTCTAAATATTTCGGGGAAAACAATTTTTCAACTAAATGAAAATGCTAATACTTTCAACCAAGGTTTGAGTATTAATGTTACTGAGTTTGAAAGTGGTATTTATTTTGTGACTGTGAATTCTTCAAAAGGTAGCATAACTAAGAAATTGGTGATTCAATAAATTATGATAAATAGGTTTTTTCGTAGAGTTTATAGTTGGAGTTAAGTTTTATAGCAAGTTCCTTTACCGTCTATTGTTGTCATCTGTTTTAATTAGAAGGGCACTAATTTTTTGAATTGTTAGTTTTGATGACACAAAGTGTCCTATATATCCTATAATATTGATTTATATTAAAATAAGAATTACAGAAAAACAACATTTCAATTGAAATAACCTATTTTTGCACAAAATTCAATTTAGTAGACGTCATGATTAGATTAAACAATGTTTCATACCATTTGCCTCAAGGCTTTTTATATAAAGATATTTCTTTATTTATTGACGCAGGTCATAAAATAGGGTTAACGGGTAAAAATGGAGTAGGTAAGTCTACTTTACTGAGGTTAATTTCTGGAGAAATTGTACCATCTTCTGGTAATATTGTTCAAGGTAAAGATTTAAAAGTTGGTTATTTAACACAAGATATTCAAATTAGAAAAGATATTACGATTAGAGGATATATCGAAAAATCTAATGTAGAAGTCTATGCTTTATTAGAAAGAATTGACTTTGTTAATAATGAATTAACGACTAGAACTGATTATGAATCTGATGCGTATTCAAAATTAATTGAAGAAGTTACAGAGATTAATGACCGTTTAACTATGTTAGATGCGCATTCGTTTGCTGAAAAAATTGAAGGCGTATTAAAAGGGCTTGGTTTTTTACAAACTGATTTTGATAAATTAATTGGTGATTTTTCTGGTGGTTGGCAAATGCGTGTTGAATTAGCAAAATTATTAGTTAACAATCCAGAAGTGTTGTTAATTGATGAGCCTACCAATCATTTAGATATTGTTTCTATTCAATGGTTAGAGAATTATTTACAAAACTTTAAAGGTGGTTTAGTATTAATTTCTCACGATAAGATGTTCTTAGATAATGTAACCAACAGAACAGTTGAGATTGCAAATCAAAAAATATACGATTACAAATGTAATTACTCTAAATATCTAGTACTTCACAAAGAAGAGATGGAACGTTTAGAGCAAACTAAAAAGAATCAAGATAAAGAAATTGAACGTACTAAAGCGTTAATTAGTAAATATAGAGCAAAAGCAAATAAAGCGGCATTTGCTCAATCTTTGATTAAAAAATTAGAGAAAATGGACATTATAGAAGTGGATGCAATTGAACGTTCTGCTTTTTCATTAAATTTCCCTGTAACACAAGCATCAGGTAAAGTGGTGCTAGATATTAATGGCTTATCAAAAACATACGGAGATAAAGTTATTTTTGATGATTTAGATGTGCTTTTAGCAAGAGGTGAGAAGATTGCATTACTTGGTCCCAATGGAGTAGGTAAGACTACGTTCTTAAAAGCCGTTACAAATGCAATTCAATATGGTGGTACTGTAGATAAAGGTCATAATGTAGAAATTGGTTATTTCTCTCAAGATGCTGCTGAAAAATTAGATCCACAGGCAACCGTTTTTGAAACGATTGATGCGATTGCAGTTGGAGAAAAAAGAAAAAATATTAGAAAAATATTAGGTGCGTTTTTATTCTCAGGAGAAGATGTAGATAAAAAAGTAGCTGTATTATCAGGAGGAGAAAGAACAAGATTGGCTATTTGTCAATTGTTATTTTATGACTTTAACTTCTTAATTTTGGATGAGCCCACAAATCACTTAGATTTGAATTCTAAAGATATTTTAAAAGAAGCCTTAAAATCTTATGAAGGTACTTTATTATTAGTATCCCATGATAGAGATTTCTTAGATGGTTTAAGTACTAAAATTTGGGAAATTAAAGATAAGAAATTAAAAACTCACATGTTTGATGTAAACGAATTCTTAAAACGAATTGGTGAAGATACATATGATAATATCGATAAAAAAGATATTAAAGCTAAAGCGATAGAGGTTAAAACTGATGATAAGCCAAAGTTAGATTATAAAGCCAGTAAAGAAGTCCAATCTCAAATTAGAAAATTAGAGACTAAGATAAAAAATGCTGAACGTAAGATTAGTCAATTAGAAGAAAAATTAGCTAAACAAACAACAGAATTAGAATCTACAGACTATAACGACACGGCTAATTACGAAAAAGTATTAAACGGTTATAATATAACTAAATCTGAATTAGAACAAGAAGAATCTAATTGGGAAAATGCTGAATTAGAATTAGAAGATGTAAAAAGTGTATTAGGGTAAGGTTAGTTATAAATACATAAAAATATAAAACGATCAGTAGACATAAAGTTTACTGGTCGTTTTTGTTTGAGGAGTTTAACTTAACACGTAATAACTTCCAAATCTTCTGTATAAAACAATTCGCCTCTCACGTTTTTAAAGTTCATGTTTTTTAAAAGCTTTACGTAATTGGTTACTTGTTTTTTATGTTTATCGGTGGCTTGTCCCGTTTTAAAATCTACGACAATAGTTTCAGAGTCTGTAATAATAATTTTATCGGGAATCAATTTCATTCCTTTTGGCGTGATAATTTCTTTTTCGTTTAAAACTTTGTTATTACTATCAAAGTAATTTTTAAAGTGGGTATTATTAAATAATTCCGTAATATATAAGGCTATGTCTTCCGCTTTTTCTATGGTAATGCTTCCCTTTTTAATTAAGATGGTTAGCGTTTCAGTAAGGTGTTCTAAGTTTTCAATTTTAGACAAGACTAGATGGACTAAAGTTCCAAAATTTCTTTTTTCATCAATGTCATTTACATCCCATTCTTCGCCACTTTTATAGCTCAATTCAGGCTTATTCATTTTTTGATCTAAATACACTAAATTGTAATTCGGATTTATGTCATCTTCATCTTTATCTGCATTTAACTCAAAAGTTCCAAATTCATAATGTTTACCATTTAAGATAAATAAATCTGATCTACTAAAAAAGGGTTCTAACCAATTTTTTGCGGGAGAAGCGACACTTGTGCTACCACAAATAAATAAAGCGGTTTCAGGTCTTGTAAAGGCAACGTATAATAAGTTAAGTTGATCTAAAAAGTATTTACCCTCCTCTTCTTCATATAGGTTACCTAGCTCAGAATTTTTGACTGCTTTATTCATTTTTACAAAATAAGCCGGAAGTTTATGTCCAGAGTTGTCAATCCAACTTATCTGTCTGGACACATCTAATTTCCAATCATAAAAAGGACAAATCACAACAGGGAACTGTAATCCTTTTGATTTATGAATTGTCATAATTTGAATCGCATTTGCGCCTTCAGGACTAACTATAGATTCTTTAACACCTTTGTCTTTATACCAGGTTAAAAAATCTCGTATGTTAGAGTTGTTTTTTGTTTCATATTGATGAACCATTTCCATAAAAAACTGTAGAAATGGGTTATCAGATGGCGATAAATCAAATATTTCAACCAACGACTCTACAAATTCATATAAGTTATGAAACGCATCAGGTTGCGTAATTGAAATGGAGTGGGTTTCAAAATAAGCTATAATAGTATTGGCTTTAATAAATTCTTCATTATTCTGAATCAATTTAGTAGCTGGTACTTCCGTTAAACTTGCAAAATGCTCAATAGCTTTAATCTTATAGTTAGGGTCTTTAGATTGAATGATAGAGTTCATTAAGTGAAATAGAAATTTTACACTTCTATCTTTACCTATGAACAAACTATCGGGTGAAATAACAGTAATGTTATGTTCGGTTAAAAAGTTAGCTAATAGCGAACCGCTTTTATTATTTCTGACAATTAAACAAATGTCTTTTAAATCAAAACCAGTTGCTAACGCCTTTTGAATTGATTTTAATGCATAATTTAATTGGTCCTCTTCAGATAATTTAGATTCTAAATACCCATTGACATACCCTTTATGTTTCTTTATTGGCTGTTGGGCCACGTCATCATAAATGTATTTTAAATTTAGACTTAAACTATTTGCTAAGTCTTTGAATATAGTGTTATTGAATGTAACAACTTCTTTTGAGGATCTAAAATTATTATCTAATGAAATTTTTTCGCCCAATTCTTTAAATAAGAATTCTGCTTCATGTAAAGATTCAATATTATCTGGATTATGAATTTGATTAGGCAGTTTTGTAAATTGTTCTACCTCTCCATTTCTCCATCTGTAAATAGCTTGTTTACCATCACCAACAATTAAATTTGTTTCTGCTGAGGCTAAGGAATTATGAACTAACGGAATCATGTTTACCCACTGTAAATGAGACGTGTCTTGAAACTCATCTAATAAAAAGTGTTTATACCTAATACCTAGTCGTTCATATATAAACGGAACAGGTTCTTTGGCTATAATATCCGATATCTTTTTATAGAAATCAGTCATTAATAAAATGTTCTCATCTTCTTTTACTTCATCTACAATTTTTAATAAATGATTTAGAAGCGAAAGGTTATTTAAGTTCTTGTATATTTCTTTATTGAGTTTTAATTTTGGAATGCTATTTAAATAAGCATTTTCAATTTGTTCAAAGTGTTTTCCTAATAAATCACCAATGTTATCAGCATCTACTTTATTTGGACTTTGTGGATGTCCCCATTTATTATCTGCAACATTTTTTATAATTGTTTTTGAAGCAGGGGTAGGCATGTCTTTAGATTCTTCAAAATTTCCGGCAGATATCTTGGTGAAATATTTAACAATACTATTCCCTTTTCCTTGAAAATCTTCAGCTTCTAAATATTTAGACGCTATTAAGTCTACAGCTGCTTTTGCCAAGTTTTTTAAATTAGTTTCAATTTTAATATTCTCGGTTCTTATTTCGTCTTTAATTTCTGAAAAATCTTTCTGCTTTAAATCTTTTAGTAAGGCAATGGATTTAAAAGCATCTTCCTTAAACAACAAGTCACTAAACTCATATAATTGATTTGAAAAGTTCCAAGTTTTATCTTCATTCAAATTATCCGTAGCGTATTGTTTCATTAATCCAGTTAACTCCGAATTTCTTCCAATTTTATCAAATAATAAATCTGTAATATTTCTACGTAAAGATTGAATGTCCATTTCCACATCAAAATCAATAGAAATGCCTAAATCTTTAGCAAATGTTCTAATTATTTTGTGTGTGAATTTATCAATTGTCATTATTGAAAAACTACTGTAATTATGTAAAATTTTATTTAAAATTTTAACGGCTCTTTCTTCAATTGTTTTAGGTCCAAGTGTAATGTTTTTTGCAGTGTCGGCTAAAAACCTTAACTGTTTTTCAGATTTCATACTAGACGGTACACTTAAACTAATTAAAGCTTCCAAAACTCTTGTTTTCATTTCATTTGCAGCCTTATTAGTAAAGGTCATTGCTAAAATGGAACGAAATTTTAAAGCATCTTTATCATGTAAAATAATTCGTAAATACTCTTGAACCAATGTATAGGTTTTACCACTACCTGCCGAAGCGTTATATATTTTTAAAGGCTTTAAATCTATTGAACTCATTGATTTATGTTTTAATGATTCTTTTACTTTAACTATGGATGTTACGACCCTATATGGAATAATGCTTTTCCTTGGTTAACTACGGGTTTATTATCGTGTCCAAAAATAAAACCATCTTGACTAGCGATTATTTCATCTTCAAATTCATTATAGGGGTTTGTTATAACTCCTAAAATATCTCCCGTTTTATAATGTTGACCAGCTTTCTTCTTTGGAATAAAAATGCCAGCTGATGCAGCACGCAACCACTTGTGTTTTTTTATAATTTGGGTAGATTGAGTAGGTATAATTTCATCAATCATTTTATAGTGAGATAAAACGCGTTTGATTCCCCTAATTCCTTCATTTAGTGAGTTTTCATCAATTCTAAGAGATTCTCCACCTTCAAAAACTAACATAGGAATCTGTAATGCATAAGCTTCCTTTCGTAAGGACTTGCTAACTAAACCTGTTTCAACTATTAAAGGCGCATTAAAAATTTCTGCTAAATCTAGACTTTCATCATCATTTTTATTGACTCTAATTTGGGGATAGTTATGTATACTAGCGCCACCTGTGTGAAAATCTAAACCTAAATCTACGTGCGGTAGTATTAAGGTAGAAATTGTATTGGCAACTCTTGACGCTAATGAACCATTTTGTGAACCGGGAAAACTACGGTTAACATCTTTTCCATCAGGTAAGTCTCTTGAGAAATTATTGAATCCATCAATATTAACGAGTGGAATGGCAATTACAGTTCCGATATTTAAATCATTAAATAAACCAGATTTTATAGTTTGCCTTACGATTTCAATCCCATTAATTTCATCACCATGAACGCCACCGGTAATTAATACGGTTGGTCCTTCATTTTTACTTCTAAAAATTTGAGCACGTAAAGAAACAATAGTACCAGAAGCTAATTTTGAAATACGTAATTCTACGTCTTTGTTCTCTCCTGGTTTGATTTCTATTTTATTAATTATCATAAGTGATTTGCGTAATTATGAATAAACTAGGATAGTTAATGACCTTTTATTTCAAAATATCTTGTTCAATATAGTTGTAAATCTCAGAAGCTATGTCTAGTTTAGTTGTTTTTTCAATTCCTTCAAGCCCTGGAGAAGAGTTAACTTCTAATATCATTGGTCCTCTTTTTGAACGTATAATATCGACTCCTCCTATTTTTAAATTTAAAGACTTAATGGCGTTAACTGCCATTTCTTTTTCTTCATTTGTCAAGACTATTGATTTACCTTCTCCTCCTCTGTGGATGTTAGATCTAAATTCATTTTCGGGAGCAACGCGTTCCATTGCTGCAACTACTTTTTCCCCAACTGTAAATACTCTTATATCTCTACCTTTTGATTCTTCTATAAACTCTTGTAAGATGACGGTAGTCTTTGAGATTGAATAATGCTCGAAAAATCGTTTAGCGGTGACTAGATCTTTAATCAAATACACACCAACACCTTGTGTACCTTCTGTAATTTTTAAAATGAAAGGGTACTCCATTTTTGAATTAATATAATCTTCTGCGTGCTCTAGGTCATCTGAAAAATAGGTAGTAGGCATTTTTAATTGGTGTTCAGCTAAAATCTGAATACTTCTTAATTTATTTCTTGAATTTAATAAACCATCTGAGCTAGTTAAGGTTGGGACTCCCATTTTTTCGAAATGCCTTATCACAAATTCACCTTGAGGGGTAACATTTGCTCCAATTCTTGGGATTATATAGTCAGGTTTTGGTAATAGTCTAGTTTCGTAGTTAATTTGAAATTCACTATTCTCTATTATTAACTCACAGTACATGTGGTTATAAATTTCAATTGTATGGCCTCTTTTTTTTCCAGCTTCAATTAATCTAGATGTAGAGTACAAATTCTCGTTTCGAGATAGAATATATATTAACATTATCGAATAATTACTTCAGATTCAACACTATTACTTTTATTTAAGGCTTTATCAATTAGTTGAATTTCGTATTTGATGGTGTCATTTTGATTTGATACTGGGTTATAAAATATTTCCATTTTCACATCAATTTTCCCACTAATACCTTTAGTCTTACCAATTGTAATAATTGGTTTAATTCGGTATTTGAAAACTGTAAGAGTTCCATCTAAGTTTTTACCTTGAACCCAACCTAAGACATCATCTTTTTCGTAATAGTTAATTAATAAATTATAATGATAATCTGAATTTACGTCATAAGGAGAAGTTGTATCAGAATCTGCTAAGCCTATATCACCATCACCATCGGTAAAATTAAAGGTTAAATTTGCATTTTCACCTGTAATAGAAAAACTATCATAACTGATAATAGGTTCAATAGGATAAGTTTCTTTTTTAAAACAAGAGGACATTACAGCTATTAATAGAGTAAATAAAAAAATATAATGTATTTTTGTGCCTTGATTCATAATTGTAAATATAAGAATTCTAGTTTGTAAGATTGTATGATTGATCAAAAATTTCAAAATATTGATGGAATATTCTCTATTTCTTCTGAAGGTGAGTTTGAAAAAATAGCAATTGAAATTTTTAATTTTCAATACTTAAATAATAACGTTTACAAACAGTATTGTGATTATTTATCTATTCAACCAAATGAAATTCGTCAAGTTTCTGAAATTCCTTTCTTGCCAATTTCTTTTTTTAAAACTCATTCTGTGAGTTGTGGAGACGTATTAACTTCAGAAAAAGAATTTATGTCAAGTGGAACAACGGGAATGGTGACTTCTAGCCATTATGTAAAGGATATTAAAATTTATGAGCAATCGTTTATTAAAGGGTTCGAACATTTTTATGGGAAAATTGATGACTATATTGTATTAGGTTTGTTGCCATCTTATTTAGAGCGTGAAGGTTCTTCATTAATATACATGGTAGATAAATTAATTGAACTATCAAATCATTCACAAAGTGGTTTCTTTCTAGATGACTATGATACGTTATTAAAAGTTATTGCAGAATATAAGTCTTCAAAAAAAATAATTTTATTGGGTGTTTCTTATGCCTTATTAGATTTAGTTGAAAGGTATAATCCAGATTTATCCTCTTGTATCATTATGGAAACTGGTGGAATGAAAGGGAAGCGTAAAGAAATTCCAAAAAGTGAATTACATGCTATTTTAAAGAAAGGTTTAAATGTAAATGAGATTCATTCTGAATATGGAATGACTGAATTACTGTCTCAAGGGTATGCATTAAGTGACGGTAAATTTGAAATTCCTAAATGGATGAAAGTGTTGACTAGAGAATATAATGATCCATTTTCTTACACCACTAAAAAGAGTGGAGGGCTTAATATAATAGATTTAGCGAATGTATATTCTTGTTCTTTCATAGCAACTCAAGATTTGGGTAAAGTATTTTCTAATCACTTTGAGGTGTTAGGGCGTTTTGATAACTCCGATATTAGAGGATGTAATTTATTGGTACAATAGATTTATACTGATATATCAGTATAAATTTGTTAAAATTTGTTATTTAACAAATTTATATTGCAATTGGTCGAACTAATATATATATTTGTCTTAGTTTTTTCATGAAACTAATAGGTTTTTGAGATAAAATGCCGATTGTAAACGAACAATCGGCATTTTTTTGCTTTTAACTTTCTTCTATCACTAAAAAAAGGAAACTCGAATAGAGCTTCCTTTTAATTTCAATACTATATTTAGTAATTATTTTTGAGCAGCAACATCTTCTAAAGTAACTTCTCCACCTGCATTACCCCAGCTGTTTAATACGTAGTTAACAACATCTACAACTTCTTGATCAGAAATAGCTTGTGGAGTCATTGTACCATTAAACACATTTCCGTTTACAGTAATCTCTCCAGTTAAACCTTCTAATACAGTTTTGATTACTCTATTTTTATCTTCTAATAAGTAATCAGATTCAGCTAAAGGTGGGAATGCACTTGGAATTCCTTTACCAGTTACTTGATGACAAGCTTTACATGTTTTTCCGTAAACTTCTTCACCTGCAGAATAATCAGCAGTTGCTATAGCTTCTTCAACAACTTCTTCTTCAACAACAGTTTCTTCTACAACCTCTATAACTTCTGCTACTACTTCATTTGCAGTTTCAGCTACTTTATCAGTTCCGTCTGTTACACAAGACATCATAGTCATTGAGATGAATGCTGTAATTGCGATATATTTATTTTTCATGATATAATTATTTTCTGCAAGTATAGTTCATATTAAATGACATAAGTATGACAATTGTCATTTATGGTAATATATTTTCTATTTAAATTAAGCTCCTTTTCTTTGTTGGTTGATTAATAGTATTTCGTCTAATTGAATTTGGGTTAATTTTGTTTTTTTTCCATTCAAATCTGTCATAACTTTATTTATTAATTTGCCTTCAATAGCTAACATTTGACCTTTTTGAACATATTTTTCTATTAGATCGGCTTTTTTGCCCCAGGCAACTATATTATGTCATTGTGTGACCCATTTGGGTTTAATTTAGAAAGTGGGAGTGGAGCGAGTTTCTTTAGTTTAAAGACTATCTCTTCCCCATTAAACACTATGCTGTTTGTCATTGATTTAATTATTGCTCTTTTTTCTGGACGTTTTAAGTCATCCCAAGAATCATATAATCCTTTTGATTGTTCAATAAGTTTTCCAAAATTATTAGAAGTAAATGTCAGTTGTTGTAATTCTTTTTCAAGTTGAATTAAAGTATTGTTTAGTTTTTCAGATTGTTCATAAAGAGGATTGTAATGTGAATCAAAACCTTTTGTAGGGATTTGATTAG
>Ga0256845_1000274_pt1 | contig 49195 bp, 42 predicted proteins | sample RiftiametaG_FD_189101 | JGI IMG/M metagenome (GOLD analysis project Ga0256845, IMG submission 189101) | Tube worm associated microbial communities from hydrothermal vent at the East Pacific Rise, Pacific Ocean - Riftia | ecosystem: Host-associated > Annelida > Integument > Unclassified ...
ATGGGAAAACCATTTTTTTTTCTTTCTTATAAAGACCCGGAGAAATAAAAGCCCACAGTTGATAAAATATAAAAGGAGATGCGAGAAATAATCCTGAAATAAAGGATATTTTTATATACATCATGAAAGGCTCGGTAAGCGAAGTGAAAGCCAATTTTTCTCCTTTAGGTAAAAATTGTAGAACCGGAACGGATAACCATTGATATAATTTATCGACAAAACTCCATGAAACGAGAAAAAAGATAAAGATAAAAAGAAATGAAAATAGAATCCTTTTTCTAAGTTCCCCAAGATGTTCGAAAAAAGTCATATCACTCTTTTTTCTTTTCACCCTTTTTCTCCTTTATATCTTGAGGTTCAACTTCATCCTTTGTCGGATCAGGGATATCTATTCCATCAATTATATTTTTTGTTATTGTATTTTTTATATTGGAGATCTCTTTGAGATCATCTTTTAGGTTTACCAAATCTTCGGATATATCAGTTTTTTCCAACTCCTCTTGTATTGAAGCTTTGGCATCGTTAACGGTCTTTTTGAATTCCCTGATTGTTGATCCGAGCAGTTTTGCTATCTCTGGTAATTTCTTCGGACCAAAAAGCATAAGAATAACAAGCATAATCATAACAATTTCAGGGAAGCCTATGGATCCGAGCATTATTTAAAACTCCTGAAAAAATGTTATCACATATATTTCTTCAAAGCAAAAAAGATAATAGAATTAGAGTATCACACTTGATGAGTCAGATTAAATAATCCACACAAACCGGTAATCGGATTTTTCCAGCCCTACGGGGAGTCGAACCCCGGTTTGATGACTGAGAATCACCCGTCCTAACCACTAGACGATAGGGCCATAAAAAAAAATGGCTGGGAAGCAGGGACTCGAACCCCAACTCTATGATCCAGAGTCATATGTCCTGCCAATTAGACGACTTCCCAGTCCAAAAAAATTATACAAAATTTTGAAAATATGTCAATACTTTTTTAGAATACAAAAAAAAAGCCTCCCCGAAATCGGAGAGGCTTTTCTATTTAAAGTGATAATTTACATCATTCCGCCCATTCCGCCCATACCACCTGCGGGAGGCATTCCCATCGGAGCTGATTCCTCGGGAATTTCCGATATCAACCCTTCAGTTGTTAGAAGAAGACCTGCAACTGATGAAGCATTCTGCAAAGCGGTTCTGACAACCTTTGTAGGATCAATGATCCCGGCAGATAACATATCAACAAATTTTTCCGTCAAAGCATTATAACCGAAATTTTTATTTTTCGAGCGTTTTACTTTTTCAACTATTGTAGATGCTTCAACTCCGGCATTCTCAGCAATCTGTTTAAGCGGTGCTATAAGAGATTTTTCAAGAATATTTATCCCGTATTGCATATCTCCGTGAAGTTTCATCTTTTTTAAAGGAGCAACACTCTTCAATAAAGCAATACCGCCTCCGGGAACAATACCTTCTTCGACAGCTGCTTTTGTTGCATGCATTGCATCTTCAACTCTGGCTTTTTTCTCTTTTAACTCGGTTTCAGTTGCAGCCCCTACTCTGATTACAGCTACACCACCTGAAAGCTTTGCGAGTCTTTCCTGAAGTTTTTCTTTATCATATTCGGAAGTAGAATCTTCGATCTGATTTTTAAGCTGTTTAATTCTTGCTTTAATCGCATCATCGGTACCGTTTCCTTCAACAATAGTCGTATCATCTTTATCTACTCTGATCTTCTTTGCTGATCCGAGATCATCAAGTGATACGGATTCAAGCTTTTGACCTGTCTCTTCGGAAATAACTTTTCCTCCGGTCAGAATTGCTATATCTTCAAGCATTGCTTTTCTTCTGTCACCAAAACCGGGTGCCTTTACCGCAACTACATTTAGCATTCCTCTTATCTTATTATAAACTAATGTAGCAAGAGCTTCACCCTCAATATCCTCGGCAACTATAATGAAAGGTCTTCCTGATTTTGCAATCTGTTCAAGCAAGGGAAGCATTTCTCTTAAATTCGATATCTTTTTGTCATGAAGAAGTATATAAGGATCTTCAAGAACAGCTTCCATACGATCTGCATCGGTCACAAAATAGGGAGATAAAAATCCACGATCAAACTGCATTCCTTCAACGAAATCAAGTACCGTATCAAGAGATTTTCCTTCTTCTACGGTAATAACTCCATCTTTTCCGACTTTGTCCATAGCTTCAGCTATAATTTCTCCGATCGAAGGATCGTTGTTTGCTGAAATCGCACCAACCTGAGCTATCATTTTTCCTGAAATATTTTTACTCAAATTTCTTAATTCGGAAATAACGGATTTCACACCTTCATCAATCCCTTTTTTGATTAATGTCGGATTAGCACCTGCTGCAACCATTTTAAGTCCTTCCTGATAAATACTCTGAGCAAGCAGAGTCGCGGTAGTTGTTCCGTCTCCCGCTACATCAGATGTTTTTGATGCTACTTCTTTAACCATCTGAGCACCCATATTTTCCAACGGATCTTTCAGATCAATCTCTTTTGCAACAGTTACACCATCTTTAGTTATTGTCGGTGAACCGAATTTCTTATCAATTACAATATTACGACCTCTTGGCCCCAATGTTGCTTTAACGGTATTTGCAAGCTTATTGACGCCCTTTAAAATCGACTGTCTGGCATCTTCGCCTAACGTAATTTCTTTAGCCATTTTATTCTCCTTTATCAAATTAATTTTGAACTGATATTTTATAAAAAGTATCTGTTTTTGTCAAATCAGAATTTCACCATATATGGGATGTTAAATGCGTATTATATGTTTGTTTCTTTTATATTCTTTAATATACTACTGTTTTCTCTTCTTTTCTTTGATTTTCAAAATTTTCATTTTATTTCTAATCGTATTTCTATGTATTTTTATCCCGAGAGACATTCGAGATATATTATTTTCATATTTATCAAGATATGACTGTAAAAGTGTTTTCTCAAATTCTTTTAAAATTTCTTTATAAAAAATAGATTTTGAATTCGCAGCTTTGTAACACAATAATTTCATCTGCTTTTTTAATGTAAGATCATCAAATCTTTCAGCTAATTCTATTATTTTTTTATCTTTCATATTCCCTTTAACAGATCTTCAAGATTTTCAGGAAGATAACCTTTAATAATCTTAACTATATCATACAAATAAGGAGATAATTTCGAACCGATAATAATATCTTTTTTTAAAGGTAGATAGACAATTGCAAAAAGAATTACAGCGGAGATTAAAATCCCGCGTATCACACCGAAAACTCCACCGAGTAGTCTGTCTATTGATTTAATCGGTCCTATCCTTAAAACTTTTCTAGTAAAATATGTCAATATATATCCGGTTATCAAGACTAATGATGAAACGGCAATAAATCCTGCAATATTTGAAAGTTGCTTGCTTTTAAAAAAACTCTGAAACAATCTCCCGGCATCCGAATAAAAAACAATACCAAGTAAAAGTGAAAGAATTAGAAAGATCAGTGAAAGAACCTCTTTGATAAACCCTCTGAAAACCCCAAATAAAGCAGAAAACAGCAATACAGCTATAAAAATAATATCAAGAACATTTAATCCCGACACTACAAGTTTTCTCCCGTGAGAATTTTGTAAATCTCCAGATATTTTTCCCTTGTCATATTGATTACATTTTTCGGAAGAGGAGGAGGTATGGATTTTCTGTCCCATTTAGAATTGAGAAGGAAATTTCTTACAAACTGCTTATCAAAAGATGGTGGTTCTTCTCCTTCTTTATAATCTTCCAGTTTCCAGAACCTTGATGAATCGGGAGTAAAAATCTCATCGCAAACGACAATATCTCCGGATTCATCCATTCCGAATTCAAATTTTGTATCGGCAATAATAATTCCCTTTTTAATAGCAATTGAGCTTACCTCTTTAAAGAGAGAGATCGACAGTTCTCTGATCTTTTCCGCATATTCGGATCCGATCTGATCTTTCATCTCTTTAAAAGTGATATTCATATCATGTCCTTCTTCGGCTTTTGTTGTCGGAGTAAATATCGGTTCTCCAAATTTTTGTCCGAACACAAGACCTTCCGGTAGTTTAACGCCTGATATTTCTCCCGATTTTGTATAAGATTTCCATCCCGAACCCACAATATAATTCCTGACAATTGCTTCAACCGGAAAAGTTTTAAGCTTTTTTACAAGCACGGATCTTCCGGACAATATATCTTTAAATTCACTGAATTCAGCCATTCCGGAAGGGTTATGATCAACTATATGATTGGTAAACTTTTCAGATGTTAATTTAAACCAAAAAGAAGAAATTTTGTTTAAAATTTTTCCTTTATCCGGAATTATGGATGGTAATATAAAGTCAAAGGCTGAAATCCTGTCAGTTGAAACTATTAAAAGCTTATCTTCAAACTCAAATACATCTCTTACCTTACCCTTTTTAAATAAAGTAAAAGGCAATACAACATCTTTTACTCCCTCCATTATTAATCTCCTAAATATTTAAAACTCCGGAGGGTTTTTTACCCTCCGGAGTTATTCTATCATTTACATAAGTGAATATCCAACAATCAATCCTGCTACAACAATTGAAATCATACTCATTAATTTTATAAGTATATTTAATGACGGTCCTGAAGTATCTTTCAAAGGATCACCTACTGTATCGCCAACAACACCGGCTTTATGAGCACTGGAACCTTTTCCTCCATAATGACCCTGTTCAATATATTTTTTTGCATTATCCCATGATCCGCCGGCGTTTGCCATAAAGATCGCGAGAACGAATCCGGAACCGAGAGCACCGACAAGAAGTCCCATCACACCTGAAACGCCAAGTATAAGACCTGTGATTATAGGAATTGTTATTGCCAAAGTCGAGGGCAGAATCATCTCTCTCTGTGCACCCATTGTAGAAATAAGAACACATCTCTGATAATCGGGAGTAGCTGTACCTTCAAGGATTCCCTTTATTTCCCTGAACTGCCTTCTGACTTCATCAACCATTGCACCGGCAGCTCTTCCAACTGCAAGCATTGTTAAACCTGAGAATAGAAAAGCCATCATTGATCCGATAAAGATTCCGACAATTACTTTCGGATTCATCAGATCAACTTTAAAGATACCCATAAACTGATCAATTGTAATATGTTTTATTTTATCGGTTATATCCGTCGCACCGGAAACAACAAATTTATTTATTCCCGCAACTATTTTATCAGGTAACGCTTCGACACCACCGTTTTTAATTATATGAAGCATTCCCATTTTAATCTCTTCAATATATGCTGCAAGAAGAGCAAGAGCAGTAAGAGCAGCAGAACCGATTGCAAATCCTTTCCCAGTTGCAGCAGTAGTATTGCCGAGTGAATCAAGAGCATCGGTTCTCTCTCTTACAACTTCATCAAGTCCTGCCATTTCAGCATTACCGCCTGCATTATCAGCGATCGGTCCGTATGCATCGGTCGCAAGAGTAATTCCGAGAGTAGAAAGCATACCTACGGCAGCAATTCCTATTCCGTATAGACCCATCATTACCTTTGTGAAACCTCCGGCAAAAGCGAATGCACCGATTATTCCGAAAGCGATGGCTAAAACAGGGATTGCTGTAGAGATCATACCGGAAGCAAGTCCCGTAATTATAACGGTTGCCTCACCTGTCTGAGCACTCTCGGAAACTTTCTGAGTAGGTTTATACCCGGCAGAAGTGTAATATTCAACACTTTTACCTACAATAAGTCCCACAATCAAACCTACAACAATCGATCCGAATATTCCCATATATTGAGGAAGAAGCATTTTTACGGAAAAGAAAGATCCTATGATTATCAGAAAAGAGCTTACATTGATTCCGAATCCAAGAGACTTTAAAAGCTGCTTTTGCGAAGCACCCTCTTTTGTTCTGACAAGGAAAATACCTATAATCGAAGCAATAATTCCTATACCTGCAATCAGCATGGGAAGTATTACTGCATTAAACTGCAAATTTTTGCTTATCGCAAGAAAAGCCGATGCACCGAGTGCTGCCGATGCCAGAATTGATCCTGCATAGGATTCATACAGATCAGCTCCCATTCCGGCAACATCACCAACATTATCACCTACATTATCAGCAATTGTTGCAGGGTTTCTCGGATCATCTTCAGGAATTCCCGCTTCAACTTTTCCCACAAGATCAGCTCCGACATCTGCTGCTTTAGTAAATATTCCGCCACCTACTCTTGCGAAAAGAGCTTGAAGTGAAGCTCCCATTCCAAAAGAGAGCATTGTAACCGTCGTAACTACAAGGCTGTTCTTCAACCATATATGAAGAACCGTAAACCATATGGCAACATCAAGAAGTCCGAGTCCGACAACAATCAAACCCATAACCGCACCGCTTCGGAATGCTACTTTTAGAGCTTTATCAAGTGATTCTCTTGCTTGATTTGTTGTTCTTGCAGAAGCAAGAGTTGCCGTTATCATTCCGATAAAACCGGCAAGTCCTGAGAAAAATCCACCTGTCAGAAAAGCAAAAGGTGTCCATTTTGATTGAACGCCAAGACCGAAAGCAAGAAATCCGAGAAATACAAAAGCAATAATAAAAAATATTGCAACAATCTTATACTGCTGTCTCAGATAAGCTTTAGCTCCCTTTCTTACGGCTTCGGCTATCTCAATCATTTTGTCGGTTCCTTCTTCAAGTTTCATTATTTTTTTATAAAATATATATGCGAAGAGAAGAGCGACAACTGCCGAAACCGGAGCAATTAAAAATAGAACAATATTATCCATATTAAATCTCCTTATGAATTTCCCGTTTTTGAACGAAATATACTTCTAAAGCCCGGGAAAATTTAATCTGGAATTTTATTAAATTTTAACCATATTGTCAATTAAAGGAAATCTAAATCAAATATTAATAAAATAATCCGAAATTAACAAACTGTTTTATTAATTAAAAAAGATTAAATTTTCATGGAACAGGAGATCTTGGTTTTTCCCTTTTTAACAATGAATCTGTATAAACCGCTTTTAAGCTTATCCTTTTTCTTGTTAAAACCGATCTTAATGGTATTCAATCCCTTTGTTATATTTTTAAGGATCTTATTTTTCATTATTCGTCCTGCTTTATTAAATAATTTGAAAGACATTTCTCCCGGAGAGTTTGAATACAGTTCTAATTCAAGAAACTTTTTCTTTGAATAGAAACCCTCGGATTTCATAACAAATGTCTTTTTACGGTTAAAAATATAAAGATTGCTATTCATTATTTCTTTATTCAGTTTTTGAATTGTTATTAAAGGAAGTATATATATTCCCCTTCCGTGAGTTGCAATTATCAGTTTCTTATCTCTCGGATGAACTTTCAAATCATAAACCGGTACGGAAGGCAGATTTGCCCTTAAAGACTCCCAGCTTTCCCCTCTGTTTAAAGAAATATATACGGAAATATCGGTTCCTAAATAGAGAATGTTTTTATTTACAGGATCTTCCCTGATAACATTTACCGACTCATCCGGAAGATTTGACTTTATCGAAGTCCAGTTTTTACCAAAATCATCCGATATATATATATATGTTTTGAAATCATCATCTCTATATCCGGTCATTGTAACAAAAACTCTCTCTTTTTTATACTTCGAAGCAACAATTCGTGTGACCCATTTTTCGGGTACTCCTTTATTTATCTTTTCCCAATCAGACCCGCTGTTTTTTGTTACCCATATATTTCCGTCATCTGTTCCGGCATATATGATTCCCGGAGTTATCGGAGATTCATCAAGGGAAACAATTGTTGCATAGGGAACATCTCCGTCAATATGCTTCTTATTCGTAAGATCAGGAGATATTTCAATCCAGTTTTTTCCTCTATCAACACTTTTTACGATTTTATTTGTTCCCATATAGATTATATAAGGATTGAAATGTGAAATTGTGAATGGAGAGAGCCAGTTGAATCTGTATGGAGATTTTTTATTCTTTGAAACCGGTTGTATCTCCTTCATTTTCCCTTTTTTCACATCAATCCTGTAAATATTTCCAAATTGGAATTCAGCATAAACCGTATCGGGATTATCAGGCTGAGGTGATACAAATGCTCCGTCTCCTCCGAGGATCCTCCTCCAGATATTAACCCTGTCACCAAACCTGAAATCACTCGGTCCTTTTAAAACTCCGTTATCCTGCAAACCCGTATAAATATTAAAAGGTTGTAACATATCATAATTCACAGTATAGCTTTGAGCCAAAGGAAGATTTTTTATTTTAACCCATGTTTCACCTGCATCATAACTGATATTTAAGCCTCCGTCATTGCCGAGAAATATTCTCCTCGGATCATTTTTATCTATCCACATTGCATGCATATCGGCATGTACACCGTTTTCGCCATAGGTACCACCCTGAGTTGAAATATCCTTAAATGTTTTTCCTCCATCCGTAGATTTCATCAGGGGAACTCCCATTATGTAAATAATATTATCATTTTCAGGAGAAATTCTAATTTGGCCGAAATAGTATCCGTAAGTTGAATATATCCATTTTTTCAAAGGTTTTTTATGCGTTTTTTTCCAACTATCCGCCCCATCAACACTCTTGTACACTTCCGCTCCAAGTACATTCGAGTTAAGAAGTCTCGAATTTGCATCGGTCAGCATTTTGGCTATCATCTGCGGATTAAGATTTCCCGCTTTTACCATCCCCTTTACCATCTCGACGGTAATCGAATCGGGAGCTTTATTCTCTTTCAAGAACTGCTCAAGTTTAGAATCTCCAATTTTCAGAAACTCCTCTTTGTTCATTTTCATCAGAGCTTCGACGGTAATTCCGCTTTTACTCTTCATTTTACCTTCATTTTCAACAGGTCTTAATGATTGATTGTCAAGTATTGCATAAAGAGTATTATGATTCTTTTGTGATATGGAAAGGCCTATCCTTCCCGTATATTTGCCGGTAGGAAATCCATTCACCTTTTTTCCCCAGGTTTTGCCACTGTTAATAGTTTTATATATTGAACTCTCTTTTCCACTCTCAACCATATTCCATGCTCTCCTTGATTTTTCCCATGAAGAAGCATATATCACTTTATGATCCTTCGGATCCATTACCATATCAATAAATCCGGTTTCATCATTCACAAAAAGTATATTTTTCCAGGTTTTCCCTCCATCCGTTGTTTTAAAAATCCCGCGTTCCTTATTCGGAGTGTAAAGATGACCTAAAACCGCAACATATACCGTCTCATTATTCAAAGGATCAATGATAATTCTGCTTATGTGATGAGAATCTTTTAATCCCATATTTTTCCATGTTTTTCCTGCGTCAATCGATTTGTAAATTCCGGTTCCGGCATATGAACTTCTTGAAGAATTCGCCTCACCGGTCCCTACCCAAATCAATTTTTCATCTGTCTGAGAAATCGCAATATCCCCTATTGTTATTGATGATTCATTGTCAAAAATCGATCTCCATGTTGTTGCATTGTTTTCTGTAATCCACAATCCTCCCGATGCCGTTGCAATCAGAAATTTATAAGGAGAGTTATCATATCCTTCAATATCAACAATTCTGCCTCCCTGAAAAAACGGTCCCACATTTTTCCAACTCAAATTTTTAAATATCGATTCCTTTGCCATTTTTTTATGGTGAATGAATGATGGTTTTATTAAATCATTCCCACTCATATTAAAAGAGAAGAACACGAATACTGATAATAAAATAATAAAAACTTTGACTTTCATAATATCTCCTTATATTAAAAAACTTTCTATTTTATCCTTCGATTATCTTAACAAATATTTTTCTTTCCCTCGGTCCGTCAAATTCGCAAAAGAATATACCCTGCCATGTTCCGAGAACTATTTCACCTTTATCGATTATCAGCGTTAAAGACGGTGAAAAAATTGAAGAAAGAATATGTGACGGGGAATTACCTTCAAGATGTCGAAAATATGACTCTCTTGTATAATTTTTCATTAAAAAATTCGTAATGTCCGATTTGACGGAAGGATCTGCATTTTCATTTATTGTAATTCCTGCGGTCGTGTGCGGAGTAAATACGATCGCAATTCCCGATTCTTCTGTTGATGAACGTACAATTTTTTTTATTTCAGCTGTAATATCAATAAATTCAAAATAGTTTTCCGTCCTGATGTCTATTTTAATAATATCTGTCATTTGAAATCTTTTTCGCTAAAAACTTCCGCTTGAAACGTTTCAATCATTGCACCGTTTTTCCATAAATCTTTAGGAAGCCCTGCCTTCATACATCCGTAAGAAAGATATTCATCAAGGTCCCAACCCTGTTCAACCGGAACTTGAGGAAGAAGAAGCCCTCTATTATGACCATTTGAAATAATGATTCCGTCTTTTCCGACATTAACTTCATTAGGATCATTTACTCTCTGCGGAACAGTCAGAACAGATATTTCTATTTCAATATCATTTATCTCATTCAATAAAACCGGAGGAAATCTCGGATCTTCAAATGCAGCTGATATCGAATTATCTATTACAGCCGTTTTTAAGATTTTTATAGGAAGAGGGTAACCTATACAACCTCTAAGAGAAGAAGATTTGTGAAGTGTAACAAACACTCCGCGTTTTTCAAGAAATTTATTATTATCCGTATTAAAATCCGATATTATTCCATCTTCAATATATTTAACAATTGTATTTCTTGCAAGATCCAGAAGGATCTTTCTCTCTTCATTACTGTAATATCCGGTCATTTCAAATGAATATATATTTCATTTTTTCAATTTTTCTTTTAGATTTCTCATTACAATCAATTCTGCAAAAATAGCAATCCGTACCATTTTCATTAATTTCCATTATAATTTTTTCATAAAAATAATCATCAAACAACACATTGGTATTACGGTAAAAAAACCCTTTTAGTTTAAATCCCCAGTGTTTATAAACAGATCCGTATGCATCGGATAAATCATCTTTATTAAATCCGTATAATAAAAGATCACTTATTACCGTATATTTTGCAATTTTCGTACCGATCAGAAAACCGTTTATTTTTTTATCTGATTTTTGCAGAAGATCAATCTTTTTTTTTGCTTGAACACCGACAATCAGTTTCATTTTCTTCTATTTTTTACGAAGTTGCTTTCTCCAATTTTTTCAATATGAGGAACATAAAACCTGCAGAGATCAAAGAAGTAATAACAAGAAGAGAAAAAGTTTGCCACAATTGAAGAGAAGCATAAGGTCTTGCAATCTGTCCGGAAAGCATATTTCCTATAGCTGTTGCGGCAAGCCAACCACCCTGCATCATTCCTCTGAATTTAGGCGGCGAAACCTTTGCAACAAAAGCAAGCCCCATCGGGCTAATGAAAAGTTCCGATATTGTCATTGTAAAATACATGGTAATAAGCCAGTAAGGTGTTACGAGAGTTGAAGATACACCACCTGTTGCTGCAAGAGATTTCGGACTGGCTAGTCCGTGTGCTGCAACGACCATTACAAGCCACCCTGCTGCAAGAAGCAGCATTCCGATCGCAATTTTTTTTGGTGATGACGGCTCTTTTTTTCTTTTATTTAACCATGCAAAAAATGCAACTACAAGAGGTGTCAGAAAAACAACAAATATCGGATTAAAAGATTGAAACAATTCTGGAGAAATGGGGTTTGAATTTGAGAATGTATTATATCTGACTCCTAATATGACGGCACCTGTAAGAGTTATCATTAAACCGGATAGCTTTCCTTTTTTTGTTGAAGATCTTTTGATAAGAAAAACAAGCCCTATTATTACGGCAATAATGGAAAGAAATGCAGGCAGATCGAAAAAGATCTTTGTGAACGGTGAAACGGAATTTGCAGTATAGTCTCTTGCAAACCAAGTTAATGTAAGTCCGTTCTGATGAAAAGCCATCCAGAAAAATATAACTACTGCAAATACCATAACCAATGCAACCAGTCTGTCTTTGACCTGTTTTGCAGTCAGTTCGATGCTCTTCTCCCCGCTTTCTGGCATTTTAGAATGTATATAATCGGCATGTTTATAATATTTTCTGAAAGCTATAAATATTATAAGAGAAATAATTATACTGACACCTGCAAGTGCAAAAGCCGCATGATATCCTTTGCTTAAGGCATCAATATATTTATGACCGAAATCGGTTAAATTGGTAAATCCGTCACCCATCTGTGCACGGGCAAGTCTTTCAAATTCACTGATATTTTTTAATGTTCCTTTATAATATTGATGAATCATTGCCGGCAGACTTGCCACATAGGTGAAATCTCCTTTTGATAAGAGCCAATCCCTTAAAGTTGTTGCTGCATAAGGAGCAAAAAACGCACCTATATTTATTCCCATATAAAAAATATTAAAAGCAGCATCGTTGAGCTTCTTCAACCCCTTTTCCTGATAAAGGTTTCCCAATATAACCGCTAAATTCCCTTTAAAAAAACCTGTGCCCATTGCAATAACAAAAAGAGACATATAAATAAACAATCTTGTCTGACCGGGTATACCCATCAAGCCATATCCGGATATCATAAGAATTATCCCTATTGTTATTGTCTTTCCATAGCCTATTCTATCGGCAAGAATACCCCCGAATAGAGGAAGAAAATAGATTCCGAATAGAAACCAGGACCAGATATTTCCTACACTTTCAGGCGAGAGTCCAAATTTAGCCTGAAAAAAAAGAACAAATATAGGGATCATTGTATAATATCCGAATCTTTCGCCCATATTTGCAAAAAAAAGCACTATTAAACCTTTAGGGTGATTTTTAAACATAAATACTCCTTTATTACTGAATTTTAATTTTAAGAAAAAAATAAAAAATAGTAAAGAAAAATTCATCTCAAACTTGAATTTTTCCAAAATCTAAACTATTATCTTAAACCGAATGTAATATTTCATAAAAGAGGTGCAAAATGAATGGAAAAATTGAGTTAAGTCCTAATAATTTAGTCAATTTTTTGAACAAACCTTCTTCTGATTTTACAAAAAAAGATATAATTTACTATATAGAAAAAAATGAGATCAAGATGGTCAATTTTCGATATATCGGAGGAGACGGCAGACTTAAAACTTTAAACTTTGTAATAAATGATAAAAACCATCTTGATTCTTTTCTTTCAAACGGAGAGAGAGTGGACGGATCAAGTCTTTTCTCCTATATAGGAGCATCAAGAAGCGATCTTTATGTAATACCGAAATTTAAAACCGCATTTTTAAATCCTTTCACCAATATTCCTACAATAGATATATTATGTTCATATTACAAGGGAGACGGAACTCCTCTTGAAAGTTCTCCCGAAAATATAATTCTGAAAGCTCATAATCTTCTAAAAGAAAAGACCGGTTTTACATATGAAGCTCTCGGAGAACTTGAATATTACCTTCTTTCCGAAATTGATTCCATTTATCCTATTATTGAACAAAAGGGTTATCATGAATCACATCCCTTTTCAAAATGGGGCTCCATAAGAAGAGAAGCGATGGAAGTTATCAGTCAAATCGGAGGCAGGATCAAATACGGACATGCCGAAGTGGGAAATATAATTGCAAATGATCTTGAAATGGTTCAACATGAAATTGAGTTTCTTCCAACACCTGTTGAAGATGCGGCGGATCAGCTTGTCCTTGCAAAATGGGCAGTCAGAGAGATAGCGTATAAATATGAGATGGAGGTCAGTTTTGCGCCGAAAATAATGGTCGGTCAGGCTGGAAGCGGACTTCATATTCATTCAAGACTTATGGATGGAGACACTAATCTTTTAATTAAGAATAAAGCTTTAAGTGATGAGGCAAAAAAACTTATTTCCGGATTGCTTGAATTATCTCCTTCATTAACAGCTTTCGGTAACACTGTACCCACATCATTTTTAAGATTAGTTCCACATCAGGAAGCACCAACAAGTATATGCTGGGGTGACACAAACAGATCTGTTCTTGTGAGAGTCCCTCTTGGTTGGGTAAATGCCGGTGATATGGTAAGAGACCAGAATCCACTCGAAAAAGAAAATCCTGAAAAATATATAAATAATCAGACAGTTGAGTTAAGAAGCCCTGACGGGAGTGCTAATGTTCATCTTCTTCTTGCAGGAATGACTATGGCTGCTTTACACGGCCTTGAGGATCGGGATGCTTTGGATAAATCCGAAAAACTCTATGTTGAAAAGGATGCTTCCAAATTAAAAAATCTAATGCAACTCCCCTCTTCCTGTAGTGAGTCTGCAGATTTACTTAAAAAACAGAGGGATTTTTATGAAAGAGACGGGGTTTTTCCACCGGCAATAATCGATTATATTATCAATGAACTTAAAAATTATAAAGATAGTAATCTAAGTGAAAGACTTTTCGGAAAAGCTGATAATCTTCAGGCACTTGTTCAGGAATTTCTGCATTGCGGTTAATAATCAGTTATAGAATCAGTAATATTCAACCAATTCATCCAAACTCTTTCTAAAGGGCATTTTAGGTTTAATCCAGCCTTCTTCCGGATATCCGAGAGGAGTCATGCATAAAACCGTTTCTTCCTGATCAAGGTTTAGTGCTTTTTTAATAATATTTTTATCAAATGCTATTATCCAGCATGTTGATACGCCCTCATATTCTGCTGCAAGTATCATATGATCCATCATAATAGAAAGATCAATCTCTAAAGAGTTAAAGCCGTCATACGGTCGTGTCCATGCATATTTCTTTCTACCTGTAATAATTAATATCGTAGGAGCTTTCTGAAACCATTCTCTTTTATAAGAAGGACGTATCTTTTGCAAAAATTCATCTCCCGTTACTACTATTATTTTTGCAGGCTGATTATTGTTGGATGTAGGAGCCATTCTCCCTGCTTCAACTATCCTCTTAATAACTGTTTTATCAATTTTTTTTTTCGGATCATAATTTCTTATGCTCCTTCTATTTTCAATTAGTTTGTAAAAATCAAAATTTTTCATTATTACCTCACAATGATCTTAAAAAAATTATATAATTTATTAAAAATTAAATCCAAAAAGAATTTTACAAAAAAAGATTGACTTTCTTTTTAATTAAATTTTATAATTATATTTAACTTGAAACCGTTTCATATTGTAATTATTTTAATAAAAATATAAAATTTTATTTTCAGGAGGTTAAATCATGGATGCAGTTTTGTTGGCAAGAATTCAATTTGCTCTAACAATCGGATTCCATTTTATTTTTCCACCTATCACAATCGGACTTGCTTGGATGCTTGTCTATTTTGAAACGGTAGGTTGGAAGAAAAAAAGTGAAATCTATCAAAAGATCGCTAAATTTTTTGCAAAAATTCTGGCAGTTACATTTGTTGTAGGTGTAGCAACCGGAATTGTTATGGAATTCCAATTCGGAACAAACTGGTCTGAATATTCAAAGTTTGTCGGTGATATTTTCGGTGCTCCGTTAGCAGCTGAAGGTGTATTTGCTTTTTTCCTTGAATCGGGATTTATGGGATTATACCTTTTCGGGAGAAATCGAGTTTCAAAGGGAGTTCACTGGTTTTCATCATTAATGGTTGCTGTCGGTGCAACAATATCGGCATTCTGGATAATTGTTGCAAATTCGTGGCAGCAGACACCAACGGGTTATATTGTTCAAAACGGAAGAGCCGAACTCACAAATTTTTATGATGCTGTCTTTAATCCTTCTACCCTTCACAGATTTTTTCATACTGTTGATGCGGCACTGATTACCGGAGCATTTTTTGTTGCCGGTATCTCAGCCTATCTCATTAGAAAAAACAAACAGAAAACTATTGCAAAAACTTCTCTTAAAGCTGCGGTTATTGCAGGGCTTATTTTCTCAATTCTTGAACTTTTCCCTCTCGGTCACGAACATACAAAACAGGTTGCAAATACACAACCTGAAAAGTTTGCAGCTATGGAAGGTCTTTACACTACACAAAAAGGTGCTCCTCTGATTGTCTTCTCTATCCCGACTTTAAGCAACCCGCCTAATTTCATGCTTAAAATTGAGATCCCGAAGATGTTAAGTTGGCTTACTTCCGGTGATCCCGATATGGAGTTAAAAGGAATTGATGCTTTCCCGAAAGAGGAACTTCCCCCTCTTTTCATCACATTTGTTTCATATCACAACATGGTAATGCTGGGACTCTATTTTATTTTTATAATGGCATTGTCCGTTCTTATGCTCTATAGAAAAAAACTTTTCGACAGTACTTTTATTCTCAGAATACTGACATGGTCAATTCCTCTTCCTATCATAGCTATTCAATTGGGCTGGATAGTTGCAGAGGTCGGAAGACAGCCGTGGATAGTTTATAAACTGTTAAAAACAAGAGATGCAGCTTCAGTCACGGTCTCTGCAGGTGAAATATTAACTTCGATTATAATTTTCACCATAATTTATATATTACTTGGAGCAATATGGTTTTATCTTATGATTAAAGAGATTAAACACGGACCTGAACCATTAGATGAAAAGGAGGTGACGGTATAATGGACCTAAACATAACTTGGTTTATACTTTACGGCGTTTTAATAACCGGATACGCTATTCTTGACGGATTTGATCTCGGAGTCGGTGTAATTCATCTCTTCACAAAAAATGAAACTGAAAAGAGAATAAATATTAACTCAATAGCTCCTGTTTGGGATGGGAATGAAGTGTGGCTTTTAACTGCCGGCGGTGCTTTGTTTGCCGCATTTCCGATAGTTTATGCTACTGTATTCAGTGCTTTTTATATGGCTTTAATGCTACTTCTTCTTTTTCTTATAATGAGAGCGGTTTCAATGGAGTTCCGTGGAAAAATAGAATCTTCACGCTGGAAAAAAATATGGGACATCTCTTTCGGATTGGGAAGTCTTTTCCCGGCAATTCTTTTCGGTGTTGCCGTCGGAAATATCCTTAGAGGTATTCCCCTGAACGCAAAAGGGATCTTTACCGGTAACTTTTTCACTCTTCTTAACCCCTACTCCATACTTATAGGAATACTCAGCTTGGTTATGTTCACACTTCACGGATCAATCTATCTTGCAATGAAAACGGAAAATGACCATCAAAAAAAGATATTAAACATTATTCCCAAACTCTGGATAGCTTTTGTTTCAATATTTTTTCTTGCAACAATATATTCATTTTTTGAAGCAGGTTTTCTGTTTGAAGGGATACTCGGAAATCCACTTTTCTGGATAGCTTTCATCATTCTGTTTATTGCAATCATGTCCATTCCGATAATGGTGAAATCAAAAAGACTAGGTTGGGCTTTTTTATCTTCGGCTGTCTCTATAAGCGGTATGATATCTATTGCGGCAATAAGTCTATTCCCCCGACTCGTTCCCTCTTTGACCGACCTTTCATATTCACTTACGATCTATAACTCTTCATCTACTCACAGAACACTTTTTACAATGCTTATAATTGCTCTAATAGGTGTTCCGATTGTATTAATTTATACAATATTTATTTATAGGAAATTCAAAGGTAAAGTCGAACTTAACGAATACAGCTATTAACTCTACATCAAAACCCCGCTGCTTCTATAGAGCGGGGTTTTATACTTCTTTTTAATTTAAAAATTTCCCTTTTCTTTCTTGACTTTTTTTTTATTAGACATTATTATCCGCTTTTAGTTGTAAACAATATTTTGAAAAAATATTTGTATAGTATTAAAAAATTTCAGAATATAGTTTGCGGTTTTAAGGAGATTTTTATGGCTAGAGGTAAGGTTAAATGGTTTAATGCCAAAAAAGGTTACGGTTTCATTTCAACAGAGGAAGGCAACGATGTTTTTGTTCATTACAAAGAGATTAAATCCGAAGGATTTAAAACACTCGAAGAAGGAGAAGATGTAGAGTTTGAGATCAAATCCGGTGATAAGGGTGATCAAGCTGTAAACGTTACTAAAGTTTAATAAAAGATTCAATTAAATTTACAATCCACTTCTATATTTAACGGTAGAATTGTATAAATTTTATTATTAAATTATTAAAATCTCAAAGAGAGACAACTTAATCCTCCGTCAACTTTTCTAAACTCCGAAACATCTGATTCAATAATCTTAAATCCCCTTTCCTCAACTTCATTTTTAACATTTTCACTCCGTCTTCTGAAAAATTTCAGAGATATTTTGCCAATTCAAGGACTCTAGGTGGATTTTTTTGATTAAGGAAATATTTTGGTAAGAAGTCAATTGAACGCAAAGCATCAAGATCCGTCTTATATCTCCCGTATAAAACAAGATAACAGTTTTTTCCATTTCTCGTGTGATTAATTATAAAAAAATTGATCTTATTTTTAATTTTTCTATACGCATATTTTACCGATTCCTTTTGACAATCAAGCTCAAGTAAAACGGAATATTTATAATCGGAATTAAGTAAATCTTTTCTCCAGAGATTTCCGGCTTTAACAAATCTTCCACTATTAAAATAGTCAAACGGAGTTCTACTATCTATTTTAGAATTATCTTTTTTAAGATTTTTTACAATAGCAGAAGGTTTATCACTTTTTTTAAGAGACAGACCTGTATCTGCCTTAACTCCTTTTACATTGTTTTCTTCATTAACACTTTTTATTAAAGATTTTGAAGTAGACAATTCGTTTTTCTTATCAGGGTTCCTATCCATTCCTTTTGAATCAGCACTCTTTTTAACCGGTTTGTTAATTATAGTGTTTTTTGCAATATTGTCTCCTTTATCAAGTACAAAAAGCACTACACCTGCAATAATTATCGCAATAACAACTAATATAAAGAAAATATTAAATATTTTACTCTTCTTTTTTGTCTCTTCTTTATTAAGATCCTGTAACATTTTATCAGTTATTGAAATATCCTCTTCAATAACATCCTTATTATCTAAAACAGTTTTCTCTTTTTCATCTATATCTTTTTTAAATTCCTTTTCATAAGAATATGACTCTTCTTCATTAATATCATCTAGATCAATCTGTTCTATTTCGGAAATTTCATTATCTAAATTTATTGGGTCTTTCTTTGACTCTGAAATAAGATTATCCGGTACTTTTAATCTTTCATCCTCTTCAATATAATCATCTTTTTTATATAGAAGTCCTGCAAGTAGATAAAAGTATATGGTCTTTAAAATTTCCTCTTTTGGTAAACCGACAAAATTAAGAGAAATAACCTCAACATTTACTTCGCCTGTAAATTTATCAAGCAATTCAAGTTCAGCCTGTGAGAGATCATATTTTTCTATCTTTTTATTATCTTCCGATTTTAAAAATAGTTCTTGAAAAGAGCCGATGCCTTTCCAAATAAATCCCATATCCAAATCAACTTTAACAAAATCAAATACAAATTTTTTCAAATCTATTTCTAAATTTATAAAAGTATTCGCAGGAACATCTTTTGAAAAATAGTAAACCCCGTCACCCCATTTCAAAATACTTTTAACTATTTTTCTCATTTGAACTTTTGAGAATTCTATCAGTTCCTCCAAGGTCAGCATTCCTTTTTCAACAAGATTTTTCCCCAGCTCTATCTCGTTTTTAGAATTCATTTTTATCTGATCAATATTTTGTTTTTCAACTCTTTTATGAAGTATCAACATATTCTCAAGCGTATCAACTTCGGAGTTTGATGCTACCCAAACTATTTTTCCTCTGTCAATATAAAGCTCTTTTAATATTTCATCACGTTTAAGGTACAGAACTCCGCTTTTACCTTCTTCAAAAATTTTTAATAAAAGAGCTCCTGCAGGAGTTTCTTTTAACGATCCCTGATCAATATTCATTAGTACCTCATATGAATTATATAATATTATTAACTAATTTCAAACAATGTTTTTCATAGAAAATCAACAACCTGCTCTTTTTCTATCCTCTATTTTCTTATTTATAATTATTCCTGAAATAATAAACAGTAATCCTACAACAGAAGATATTAAATTTTTTAAATAGTAAACACAATATTAACGATACAAAATGAAAGGATTTATAAATTCATATAATTTTTTTTTATTTCCCAATTGACATGGAAATATAATTGAATTAAAATTTATTTTTAAGGTTTAATTCAAGGGAAGAGGGTTTAAAACCCCACAGCCCCCGCTGCCGTGACCGGGTCTTTTTTAAAGATATGGTCTTTGAGATTAAGCCACTCTTCATATTTTTGAAGGGGAAGGCATCTAAGATTCCCGGGAGTCGGAAGACCTATTAATCCTTAATAATATCTTAACGTGCGGAGGGCGTGTTTAAGATAAAATTTTACCCTCCATAAAAAAAAACAGGAGGATCTTTATGATCAAATTATTTACAGTTGTTTTATCTATTTTTCTATTATCGTTTTCTACTTTTTCAAATGAAAAAAATCCCGAAGAAATTTCAAAAGAAAAAGTTGAATACATTGAAGTTATAGGTCACATCCCCATCGGTAAATCGATTCAAAGTATTTCGGTTGTTGAAAATGATGAGATTCAAGCATTGAAAATGGTTAACTTAAAAGAAGTACTCTCTATGTCTCCGGGAGTTCTTACACTTTCCAATGGTAAATTCGGTCAGTCATCATCAACTTTCATCAGAGGATCGAGGAACACTCAGATTCTCTATCTGATTGACGGTATCAAAATAAGGGACGATTCCAGCATAGGAGGAATAAATCTCTCTCTTCTACCTGCTTTTCTTATCAAAAAAGTTGAAGTTGTTAAAGGACCGTTAAGCAGTATCTACGGTTCGGATGCAATGGGAGGAGTTGTTAATATCTCTCTCGGAGGGAGCAACGGTACAAAAGTGCTGTTAAACACCGGAAGTCACGGGTCATATCAGGCAAATTTTTCAACAAGCAATCAAAAAAACGGGATTTTATACTCCGTCTCTTCTTCTATCCAAAATTATAAAGATAATTCAATAAATGATCTATTTAAAAACATAGGATTTCACGGAAAGATTGATTTTAAAAGTGATGGTTTCTTAAATGGCGGATTACTCTTTTTTCTTAACAGTGTCGACTCGGGAATCCCATTTAACAATTCCGGCAAATCTTCACCTAATAGAAAATTTAAAAGTAATAATTTTATAGCTGCAGTTCCTCTAATATTTAATCTCGGCGAAAATTCAAAAATAAGAACAACTTTATCTTTTAACGGAAATTCCTACAAATTTGAGGATAGCGATGATAAATGGAGTCCCTATTATACCAACAGATCAAAAAACATTGAGATTGATACTGTTTTCAACTCATATTTAAGCAAAAATATTGATATTAGTGTAGGATTCGATTATTCATCTACAAAAATTTTTTCCGCAAACAGTACCAAGACTGTTATAGATAACAAATCAAGAAACTATTTTTCATCTTTTATTAAAGCAGATGCCGACCTGGGATTTATATTTTTAACATCTTCAATCAGATTTGATAAATATAAGAGTGTAAAAGCTAACTTTTCGCCACAGTTGGGAGTTGCATTTAAAATCAATAGCAATATAAAGATCAGAACATCATATTCCCAAAGTTTCAAGGCACCTCTTCTTCTTCAGCAGATAAATCCATGGGGAGCTCCGAATTTCAATTTACTACCGGAAAAGGGAGTTTCAGGTGAAATCGGAGCTGATATTTTTTTAAAAAAACATATTTTAGGTCTTACGATTTTCAAATCTACATACAAAGATATGATTGATTGGGTTACAATTGATCCCGTTACATGGCGAGGACAATATCAGAATATTAAAGAGGCAAAAATCGACGGTATTGAATTTTCCTTCTCTTCTTCCATTATTAAAAATACTGTTTTTGAACTCTCATATACACATTTGAAAAGCATTGATGAATCAACAGGACTACCTCTTAAAAGAAGACCGAAAGATTCTCTTACAGCTTCAGTCAGATATTCAAGCCCTCACTTCACCGTAGGTTTCAATACAATCTATGTAGGTAAAAGAGGAGATTATAATTTCATGATATACCCGCCCGACATAAATATGCCTTCCTATAACGTTTACAATCTGAACATCACCATCCCGGTTAAAAAGAAATTTAATGTGTATGGAAAACTTACAAATCTTTTCAATTCAAAATATTCCGAAATATTCGGATATTTAACGCCGGGAAGAAGATTTGAAATAGGAATTTTATATAATTAGAAGATGAAAAGATCGATAACTCCTCCCTTTTTATTAGGACTGTTATTCTTATGTTTTCAGATATTTCCACAGAGACTGATTTCTCTTGCACCAGGAATTACGGAAATAATTTTCAAACTGGGCTCGGGAAACAGACTTGTAGGAGTTACAAAATTTTGCGATTATCCGAAAGAAGCGAGACATATTAATAAAATCGGAGGATTTATCGATCTTAATATTGAAGAAATAATTTCATTAAAACCGGATATAATATTTCATTATCCGGAACACTATGAAAAAATAAAAATTTTTAATAAGAAAGTCAAACTTATTTCTCTTGAGCATAAAAGTTTAAAAGATTTATATAGATCAATTGAGACAATAGCTGTTGCTTTAAACAAAAAGGAAAAAGGAAATCAAACCGTTAAGACCATTAAAAATAAATTATATAAGATTTCTCTTAAAACAAAGGGTATAAAAAAGAAAGTACTTATAATTATTTCAAGAGATCCTTTTCATCTTAGAAATATGATAATCATCGGTAAGGGAGACTATCTCAATGAAATTCTAAAATATTCCGGAGGAATAAACTGTTATAAAGGAAAATTAAACTATCCAACGGTTTCTATAGAATCGGTTATCAATATGAATCCGGATATAATCATTGAATTTATCTATTTCTTAAAAAAGAGCAGTTCAAGGGACATTATTAAGCAATGGAATAAATTCAACAATATTTCAGCAGTTCTAAATAAAAAGATTTTTGTTGTTAAAGATCAATTCTGGCTGAGACCCGGACCGAGGGTAACTTTAATTTCGGAAAAACTTTTTGATATTATTAATAAAAAGGAAAAACATTAATATCTTTCTATTATTGAAATTACATATTTCATTTTTTTAATCCAATATCCACTATACTTTTCTCTTCTTATATAACCTCTTCCGTTCGGAGAATGGATAAAATATTTTTCGTTAATATAGATTCCGGAATGCCATTTTTTACGTGATATTTTAAAAATCAGAATATCACCGGGCTTAGCTTTGTCAAATCTAACTCTATGTTTTATTTTTCCCTGCTTCTTAGCAGTACGCGGTATATCAATCCCGAATGATCCGTAAACATATTTTACAAACCCTGAACAATCGAACCCATATATTTCAGAACCGCCATATTGATATTTTATTCCTTTCAGCGATTCCGCCAATTCTATGATTTTCGACCTTAACCCCCAAACTTTTTCGGGTTCGCTTTTATAATTACAGAAATGAACACCAAAAGCTATAATAAGAATTACAACAAATCTATTTGCATTTTTCAAAACCAATTATTAATACTCAATGCGAAAGGGGGGACTCGAACCCCCACACCTTTCGGCACCAGATCCTAAGTCTGACGCGTCTGCCAATTCCGCCACTTTCGCATTAATAAAAAGAAAATTACATTAAGGTGTTCAATTTGTCAATATAAATCCTTTATAATTCCAAATTAAAACAGATTAAAAAATAAAGTTTAAACGTATCAATCCATTTTAAACATATCTGAATTTATTTTCGGGTTTATCTCAATTTTTTTAACCGTAATTCCGACTTTTTTCTTTCCTTTTAATAAAATATCCGTTTTGAAAGCAAAATATATATTTCCGATCTTCTTAAATTGAGAATTTACTATTCTTGCAACACCTTTTTCTCCGGCAATATTATCTATTTTTTCTTTAAATTCAATCAGATGACTTTTTCTATTAATAAAAAATTTCACCCAGTTATCTCCGGAAGTAAATATATAGATAATATCATAAACAGAATTGCCGATCTTTTCTGTCTTTAAAAATTGAAACTTATATTTTTTATAATTTTTGTAAATATCATATATTGAGGCAAAATCCCCCTTTTTTATCTCTTTAGACGAAATCGGTTTACTCTGCCCCATCTGTTTCATAACTCCTTTATTACCGTCAATAATCCTTTCTATCTTCATACCCATAACTTTTGTTAGAGTATAAGATCTATCCGGATACTGTGTATAAGAGTCGGTCTCTACAGAGAAATTTCTACCCATCATTTTCAATTCTACATTCGAAAGAATCCTTAATGAACGGATATTTTTATATCCTCTGTAGCATTTATTCAAAGCATTAAAAACAATTTTCTTTCCCATTTCAAGTGTCTGTTCGGTAGCTGCAGGTATCTTCTCTTTTAAAACAGGTTGTTTTATCGATATATCAATATTTTTAACTTTTCCAAGTTGGGATAAATCACCTTTGATCTTTTTTTTGTTACCAACTACCATTGCAACGATTTTATTAGGTTTCAGATACTTCTTTGCAACTTTAAGAACATCATCTACCGAAACTTTTTTGATATTCTCCATCAACCTGTCATATTTTTTTACATCAAGACCGTAAAATTCCTTTTTCATATAATCATAAAGGATCTTTTCGGGAGAACTAAATTTAAAAACATATGAATTCAGAAAATAATTCTTTGCATCTTCCAACTCCGTCTTTGAAACCTTTTCCCTGCGAATTTTTTCAATCTCATCATTTATAGCTTTAAGAACATCAATAGTAGATTCCGATTTGGTAAATGTTGAGAAAAAAACTTTTCCCGGATGAAGATAGGAGTTCATAATTCCACCGCCGATTCCATATGTAAGTCCCATTTTCACTCTTAATCTCTGCATTAATCTTGAATTAAATCCCTGGGAAAATATAGAATTAAATACCATGATCGCAGCTTTTTCATCAATATTCTCAATATATCCGATATGACCTAAATTAATATAACTCTGATTAAGATTGTCCTTTTGAGCAAATCCGATTTGAAATTTATTATCAATATTTAAGACTTTAGGATAATCGGGAATTACTGCATTTCCCGACCATTTGCCGAAATATTCTTCTATATCACTTTTAAATTCTTTAATCGATATAGGACCTGTAATACCGAACACGGCATTGGAAGGTTTAAAAAATCTTTCAAAAGTCTCTTTAATATCTTTGATTTTTATGTTATCGATTTTTTCATACTCAAGCTGAGAAGCAAAAGCTGATTTGGACCCGTAAATAATCTTTTCGAATTCTCTTGCTGCAATAGACGCCGGGTCATCATTTCTTCTTGAGATTGAACTTGCCAATCTCGTTTTAAGCTCATCAAATTTATCTTTGTTGAATAAAGGTTTTTGAAGTATAAGTGATAATATTTTCAGAGATTCTTTAAAATTTTCTTTTAAAGAAGAAAGCGAAACAACATAATAATCATCATTAGAGTATATCGATATTGAAATTCCTTTTGAGTCAAGAACAGTATCTAATTTTTCAGAACTATATTCACCGGCACCCCCTATCCTCATAAGACTTGCTGTCATTGAAGCTAACCCCGTTTTATCCGAAGGATCATACACATCTCCACCCTTAAAATAGGCTCTTAGTGTAATAATCGGGAATCTTGTTGTTTTTATTAAACGTAATTTTATTCCGTTGTTTGTTATATCCTTATCAATTACGGGTTTTACGATCTTATTTAAAGGAGGATATTTGATTTTATCAATTTTACTCCTTTTTGCATTCAAAGCCGACATTCCAAAAACAAAAAATATCAGTGAGATCCATATTGTTATCTTTTTCATTTTTTAACCTCCTTCTTTTTTTCGATCTTTATAAGCACCTTGTTGTTGTCGGTAAAGTAGGTTTTTGCAAGATTCATAATATCATCGGCAGTCACTTTGTCGGTTTCAACAATAGAATCAAACAGTTTTTCCCATCCTCCCTGAACAACTTCAGCTCTTAAAAGTCCGTTAAGTAATCCCTGATTAGATTTCATACGTTTAATTGAATCAACCTTGATCCTGTTTTTTGCAGAGATCAACTCTTCATCACTAATCTTTTCGGTTTTCAATTTTTCTATTTCGGAAGATATGACTTTCTCCATTTCGGCAGTTGAATGTTTCATATTCGGTAGAGCAAAGATAAGATATAATGAAGGATATTTTGACCCGGGGAAACCGGCAAACGATCCTACCGCCATAGCGGATTTATCCTTTGAAACCATTTTTTTATTGAGTCTTGAACTTCTTCCGTTAGTAAGAATATAATTCAAAACTTCAAATTTACTAAAATCCGGACTTAATTCGGAAGGACAGTGATAAGCCATTAAAACCCATGGCTGAGAATCCTCATGCAATGTCATCCTTTTTTCACCCGGTTGTTTCGGTTCTATGGTGAAAACTCTTTCATTTTTTTCTCCACTGCGTATTTTCGTGAAATATCTCTTTACAAGTTTTTTTAAATTACCGGGAGTTACATCACCGGCAACACCAATCACGAGATTTTTTGCAGTATAATGTTTTCTGAAATAAGCTTTTACATCCGATCTTGAAATATGATTAATATTACTCATAGGACCTATAACACTGACTTTATAAGGATGATCTTTAAATGCAATAGCTTGAAGCTCTTCAATAAGTTTTCCGATAGGAGAGTTTTCAGTTCTTAATCTTCTCTCCTCTTTAATAACCTCACGCTCCTTGTAAAATTCACGGAAAACAGGATATGAAAATCTTCCCGATTCAAGATATGCCCAGAGCTCGATTTTATTAGACGGAAGACTGTAAAAATATACCGTTGAATCACTGCTTGTACCGGCATTCAGTCCAACCCCTCCGTTTCTTTTTAAAATGGTATCAAACTCATTTGATACAACAAATTTTGAAGCTTCATTTCTAACTCCATCCAAATCCTTTTTAAGTTTTTTTATTTTCTCATTATCAGGATTGATTCTGCTTCTTTCAATTAAAATCTCATTAAATATCCGGTCCATTTTATCAAGAACAGCTCTCTCTTTTGCAGGATTCCTTGTTCCCACTTCAGTAGTACCTTTAAATGCAAGATGTTCAAGGAAATGGGATATTCCGTAAATACCTATTCTTTCATCACTGCTGCCGACATTCGCATATGTAACAAATGATACGATCGGAACCGAATGATCCTCAAGCAATATAAACGTTAAGCCGTTTTCAAGTTTAAATTTTGTTATTCTTTTCTTAACAGAATCAAAATTAAAACTGTTTCCGGATAAAAAAGATATGGAAAAAACCACAATAAATATAACGATCAAAAATCTTTTCATTAATTCCTCCTCCTTTTGAATATTACCATATTTTTTGATTCAAATATATTATTGATTACGTGAATAAATTATAAAAGTTTTAATAATGTTATAATAATTTTATGAAAAAAAAACTCCTGATTTTCGGATCCGTTTTTACTCTTATCTTAATTACGATTTTAATGATTTTCATTTTATCAAAAGAAAAAAAATGGACAAAAGAAAACTCCTTAACTATCACTCTTTCACCACCGATTTATGATTCCGGCAATTTAAACACTCTTACCGATGCTGTTGAAAATTCCATTGAATATTTTAAGAAAAAAATTAATTCCGATTTTTTTTACAGTGGGAAAAAATTTTCCGGTTATAGTGTTTTAAACTCCCTTAAAGATTTTAAATCCGAATTAAACAAATCCGGACTCACTCAAAATTTTTTTTCATATATCAAAGAAAATTATCTTTTTTTTGAAAGTCAATCCGGAAAAGTTCTATTTACCGGATATTTTGAAGCTGAATTAAAAGGTTCCAGAGAACAGGATGATCAATTCAGATTTCCTCTTTATAAAACTCCCGAAGACCTTGTTAAAATAGATCTTTCAAAATTTAAATTTTATAAAAAGTTCAACTCTCTTCCTTCTGTTTTAAGAGGAAGAATAACGGAAGACAAAAGAATTATACCTTATTACGGGAGAAAAGAGATAGACAACGAGAATGTACTCTCGGGAAAAGGTCTTGAACTTATATGGATAGATAACAGAGTTGATCTTTTTTTTCTACAAATTCAAGGTTCGGGAATTGTGACTCTTAATGACGGTAGTTCTATCCGTGTCAATTATTCCGATAGCAACGGTCATCCATACAGATCGATAGGGAAATATTTAGTTGAGAATAATATCTGCTCCTATGATGATCTTTCAATGCAATTTATAAAAAAATATATCTCGGATCATCCGAGTGAAACCGATGAAATATTAAACTACAATCAATCCTACGTTTTTTTCAGAGAAGTTGATGAAGGACCTGTAGGATCTCTCGGAGTTATAGTAACCCCGTTCAGAACTATTGCAACCGACCGTAAAATCTTTCCAAAAGGAGCACTTTGTTATATTGAGACAAAACTTCCTGTTTTTAATAAGAACGGCTCTATTTCCGGTTATTCCGCATTCAAAGGTTTTATGCTGAATCAGGATACCGGCGGTGCAATTAAAACACCGGGAAGAGCAGATATTTTTTGCGGTCATGGCAAAGATAGTGAACTCATTGCAGGTCACTTGAAAGAGTATGGGAAACTATATTTTCTAATAAAAAAAGATTTAAACGGTTTTAGATCAGATGAAGATTAAAATCCGATCTTTCCGCAAGAGACTCATTGTGTGTGGCAATAACAGCAGTAAGATTATACTCTCTTATCAATTCAAGAAATAGTTCAAAAACTCTATTTCCGGTTCTTCTATCGAGATTTCCGGTAGGCTCGTCTGCAAGAAGAAGTTCAGGTCTGTTTATCAAACTTCTTGCAATTGCCGCTCTCTGCCTTTCTCCTCCCGAAAGATCCGAAGGCATATTTAAAACTCTTTCTCTCAACCCGACCTTCTCAAGTAATATTTTTGCACGCTCTTCAGCCTTTTTCCTGTTAAAGTCTTTAATTAGCATAGGGAATGAAACATTTTCAAGAATAGTAAGTTCAGGCATTAGATAATGAAATTGATAGATAAAACCTATTTCGGAATTTCTATATTCCGTAAGTCTCTTTTTATTAAACTTATTTATGTCTTCTCCTGAAAAAAAGATATTTCCGGAATCGGGTTTTTCAAAACTTCCCATGAGATGTAACAGCGTACTCTTCCCGGAACCCGAAACTCCTGTAATTGAAAATATTTTTCCTCTCTCAATTGAAAAATTTATGCCTGACAGTACCTGTAACTTTGTTCCGTCAGGTTGTATAAAACTTTTCCCTACATCCTTAATTTTTATTATCGGTTCGTTTTTTTTCAATTTCCCTGCTTCTCAAGAAAAAATGCAATACCTTTAGAATTTAAATCTGCATCAAGAAATAGATAATCCCTGTCTTCTTTTGTAAGATGCTTGCCGGAAAAGTTGAAAATCTTTTTATCAAAATATACCCAGATTTTTTCAAGAATAGAACTGCTTAATTCGGAATGTTTCAGTCCCTTTTTTAAAAGTTTATTTCCTTCCGATAAAAACAAATCAATTGCTTCTAACAATTCATTTTCTATTCTTTGAATATCTTCGACGGAGCCGAAATGAGTCAAATATATATTTACCGGATTCAATCTTACAATTTTCTTATAGGTATTCACTGCGGATTCAGGGTCGAACTGGACGGGAGAAGTTGACGGGAAGATAAGAAACCCCTTTTCAAAACCGAATCTCGGATATCCTATTCCAAAGCTGTCACCGGTGAAAACCGTTCCTTCGGTTTTATCAAAAACGATTATATGATGTTTTGCATGTCCCGGAGATTCCAATATCTCAAGATCTTTTCTTCCAAGATTTAAAACCATATTCTCATAAGAATTAATAATTTTATCTTCTTGGACCGGGACTATATCTCCATACATTTCTCTATATTTTTTTTCACCATATACACTCTTAACACTTTCAATTAGTCTTTCCGGTGAAATCATATGCCTTGAACCTCTCGGATGAACTATCAATTTAGCATTGGGCAATAACTTCATAAGTTTTCCTGCTCCGCCTGCATGATCAAGATGAACATGTGTAAGTATCACATATTTTACACCTCTAAGATCAAGACCTATTCCCTCAACCGCTCTTAAAATATTCGGAATTGCAAAATTCGTATTTGTTTCAATTATTGCAGCCTCGCCTTCCGACTGAATTATATAGCTTGCGGCATACTCTTTTCGGTTTAGATATTTTGTGTCGATAGTAGTGACACCATAACTATCCGTTATATATGAACTCATAAATATAAAGGGTTGATTACTCCTCTTCTTCCTTTACCCTGCCCTCTTTTACAGCTTCTGCAATAATCTTTTTCTGCAATTGAGCGGGAACCTCTTCATAGTGTGATAATTCCATAAAATAGCTTCCTCTACCTCCGGTAATCGAAGTGAGATTGGGTTCGAAATCAAGCATTTCAACCATAGGAACCATTGCTTTAATAACATGATTTTTCCCCTTAGCTTCCATTCCCTGAATACGCCCTCTTCGACCGCTCAGATTTCCATTGATATCTCCCATAAATTCTTCCGGAGTAACAACCTCAACATCCATGATAGGTTCAAGAATAGTCGGTTTAGCTGCTTTTATACCTTTCTTAAAAGCCATAGAAGCTGCAATTTTAAATGCCATATCCGATGAATCAACATCATGATAACTGCCGTCGTAAAGATCTATCTTAAAATCCACTACGGGATAACCGGCAAGAACACCTTTATCTTTTGATTCTCTTATACCTTTTTCAACAGCCGGAATATAATTTTTTGGTATTGCTCCTCCGAAAATAGAATCAACAAACTCAAAATCTTTTCCTCTCGGGAGAGGCTCGATCTTTATTACAACATGACCGTATTGACCTCTTCCTCCACTCTGTTTTTTATATTTATGATTTATATCGGCTTTACCTTTGATTGTTTCAAGATACGGAATTTTCGGAGGCTTCATTTCAACTTCAACACCATATTTCTTGTGAAGTTTGTTAACAATAAGTTCTACATGCAGTTGACCGTTACCTGAAATGACCAACTCCTTTGTCTGAGTGTCCCTGTGAGTTTTCACAGTGGGATCTTCCTCAAAAATACGGTGGAAAGCATTTGAGATTTTTCCTTCATCCGCTCTTGATTTAGGCTCTATTGCAAAAGAGATTGACGGAACAGGATATTTGAACTCTCCGAATTTTATTTTCTGACCTTTAATAGTAAGAGTATCTCCGGTCTGAGTCTCTTTTAACTTTGCAACCGCAACAATATCTCCCGGAAAAACTTCTTCGGCAGGTTCCTGGTTTTTCCCCTGAAGATAAAACATTGAACCTACTCTCTCATCAGTCTCTTTATTGGAATTATAGTAAGATGAATCAGGTTTAAACATTCCTGAAAAAACTCTTATAATCGATATTTTTCCTGTAAAAGGATCGGATATTGTTTTAAAAACAAGCCCTGAAAACGGTTCGGATGGATCAGGTTTTACAACTCCTTCAATAGCTTTTACCTCGCCTGAATCCAAGGGAGACGGATTATATTTTTCAATAAAATCAATAACCCTGTCAGCTCCGATATTTAAATAAGCATCAGTTATCAAAACCGGAAAAATTTCCCTGTTTAAAACAGCTGTTTTTAATCCTTTTAAAATATCTTCATGACTAAGATCACCAGATTCAAAATATTTTTCCATTAACTCTTCATCGTTCTCTGCAATCTTTTCTATAAGTTCTTCTCTTTTTTTATCAACTTCCTCTTTAATATCGGAAGGTATATCAGTGATTTCCGGAGTTCCGGATTCATCTTTAGCATAAAGGAATGCTTTCATCTCAATAAGATCAACCACACCTTTGAAATTTTCCCCTGATCCGATCGGATATTGGACCGAGATTACATTTTTCCCAAAAGACTCGGATAGAGATCCTAATGTTTTATTAAAATCGGAAAGTTCCTTAGACATTTTATTTACTACAAATACAACAGAACGATTCAACTCCGAAGAAGCATCAAAAACCTTCTCTGTCTGAACTTCAACTCCCTCAACCCCGTTTATAACGATCAGAGCGGTTTCCGTAGCTCTCAAGGCAATTCTTGCTTCCCAAATAAAATTTGCATATCCGGGAGTGTCAATTATATTGATCTTGTACTTTCCGTTTACAGCATATGCAAGAGAAGCTTGGATCGATATCTTTTTCTCTAACTCTTCTTCCTCATAATCTGTAACCGTATTACCTTGATCGACTTTTCCGAGTCTGTTAACCATTTTCGTATTGAATAAAAATGCGGAAACAAGACTTGTTTTGCCTGACTGTCCATGCCCTACTACTGAAACATTTCTCAAATTTTCACTTTTTGTACTCTTCATTTTTCCTCCGAAGTAAAATTATTTATATGAAAAAATTCACCCTTTGTCAAGAAGCATTCATATTGTATATTGAGGATAAAGTTATAATTAGGATAATCTTATTGAATAAAAAAAGACGGCTATATCATTTGATTTGCAAAATATATATAACCAATCAGAGTCTAAATTGTTTTTTATTATCATATATTTTAATAAACGCTTGAACTCTTTAAAAGAAATAATTAAAATGGATTATGTTATATTCCAAACAAGGTATAATTAATAAACAACTATGGAGATAAAATGGAACTTTATTTTATTGCACTTTTAATACTCGGTGCTTTAGCCCTTGCCGATATTATTGTCGGAGTAAGTAATGATGCGGTTAATTTTTTAAATTCCTCGTTCGGATCTCTTGTTGCATCAAGAAAAAAGATACTGATAATTGCAAGTATGGGTCTTCTTTCCGGTGTGATTTTTTCAAGCGGAATGATGGAAGTTGCAAGAAAAGGAATATTTCATCCTAAATTCTTTACAATGCCGGAATTGATAATTATCTTTCTTGCGGTTATGCTCACAGACATACTTCTTCTTGACACATTCAACACATTCGGTCTTCCTACATCAACGACGGTCTCAATAGTTTTTGAACTACTCGGAGCTGCAGTATCAATCTCTATGTTAAAGATCATTCGTCTCGGAGAATCTTACAACAATCTTGTTAAATATATAAATTCAAGCAAAGCACTTACAATTATACTCGGTATTCTTCTCTCCGTAATTGTTGCTTTTTTCATAGGTGCTGTATTTCAGTATATTACGAGGTTAATATTTACCTTCGATTATAAGAAGAGAATAAAAAGGTATGGAGCATTATGGGGCGGAATTGCATTAACTTCCATTACATATTTTATACTGATAAAAGGTGCGAAAGGTGCCACATTCATCACACCTGAAACTCTTTTCTGGATAAAAACACACACATTTAAAGTCAGCCTTATCTCTTTTATCTCCTATTCCGTTCTTCTCCAAATAATTTTATTCGTTTCAAATATTGATATTTTGAAAATTATTGTTTTAATAGGTACTTTTGCACTTGCAATGGCTTTTGCGGCAAATGATCTTGTAAATTTCATAGGAGTTCCTCTTGCCGGATTAAGTTCTTATAATGTTGCTATAAAAAGTTCATCTCCCGATTCCGTTCTAATGACCCAACTTCAAGGTAAAACTCCGTCCCACACTCTTTTACTGATAATCGCCGGAATTATAATGGCTTTAACTTTATGGTTTTCAAAAAAGTCAAGGAATGTTACAAAAACCGAAATCAACCTCGGCAGACAGGATGAAGGATTTGAGAGGTTCGGGTCATCTCCTCTTTCAAGATCGGTAGTCAGAATATTCTCAAATTTTTCCGAAGTTTTCAGGAAATTAATTCCTTCAAAGATCAATGATATAATGAACAAAAGATTTCTTCAGGTCGGTTCGACATTGACCGTAAATGACGATGAAAAGCCGGCATTTGATCTAATAAGAGCTTCCGTTAATCTTATGGTTGCAAGCATTCTCATATCAATCGCTACATCTTACAAACTTCCTCTTTCCACCACATATGTTACATTCATGGTCGCAATGGGTACCTCCTTTTCCGACAGGGCATGGGGACTTGACAGTGCCGTTTACAGAGTCGCCGGAGTTTTTGCCGTTATCGGAGGATGGTTTATGACCGCATTCGTTGCTTTTCTTGTTTCGGGATTTTACGCCTTTATACTTTTCAAATTCAGAGTATTCGGTTTTATCATATTACTATTCATAAGTCTCGGTATGATATACCGTAATCATTCCATACACAAAAGAAGAGAAGCGGAATCTAAAGAGATGGAAATATTCAATCTAAAAAAAATCAAAGATATTTCATATGCAACGGATACAACTCTAAAACATGCGGGTCTATTCTTAAAAAAGGTTTCTGAAGTTTTAAAGAAAGGATTTGACGGTGTTGCAAAAAAAGATCGTTTCATACTTAGAAAAGCAAAAAAAGAGGCGAAAAAAAACAACTATACTGCAAATATAATAGCTGCAAATATCTTTAAAACATTAAGGTTGCTTCAAAAAGAGAAGGAAGGATATTCAAAAGATTTTGCCCTTGCAATAAATTCACTTCAGGGAATTGCCGAATGTCAGAACGATCTTATAATAAGAGGATATCTGCATGTGGAAAATAATCATATGGGTTTGATGGAAGTTCAACTTAATGAATTAAATGAAATTAGAGAAGCTCTCTTTAAATTACTCGATGATTCATATAATGCATTGATGAATAAAGATAAAAAAGTTTTAAATAAAATAAAATCAAACAAATATAAGATTGATAAATTAATTGATTTATTTGATAAAAATCAGGTTGAGAGAATAAAGGATGAATCTTCCAAAACACGTCTTAGCATACTTTTTTACGGTTTCACGAGAGATCTGTTAAGGATAAAGAATCATACTATAAAACTTATTGAAGTTTTTTCCTCCATTCTAGACAGCCGCAAAAAACAATGATCTGTTTTTATTTTTATTTATTAAAATATCAAACATAACGGAGACAAAATGGGAAAAGTAATAGCTGAAGTAACGGTCGTTCCGTTGGGAACATGTTCCACATCTTTAAGTGATTATGTCGCTGATGTTGAGAGAATTCTTGAAAAATATCCGCAAATCAGAAAACAACTCACACCAATGTCAACAATACTTGAAGGAGATCTTAACCTTATATTAAAGGTTGTTTTGGAAATGCATGAAAATCCTTTTCTTTCCGGAGCGAAAAGAGTGTCTACAAGAATCTCCATAGACGATAGAAGAGATAAAAACGCTACAATGCAAAAAAAGATAGAATCGGTAAAATCAAAGATTTAAAATAGTGTCCCCGCCTTTTCTAATTAAAAGTTTTAAATCTTTTAACACTTAAATCAAAAAATTAAAGGGGAAGGATTCTCATCCTCCCCCAGTTTCACAATTAATATTAAATTTCGATTAGCTTAAATTTACTTGGATGGAAGTATCTTATACATTCCCGTTCCGCATTTTGAACAAACACCTTTCATAGCGGGTCTTCCGTTCTTCATAGTAACTCTTTGAGCATCTTTCATCTCTGTCTTTGCTTTACATTTTACACAATATGCAATTTCTGCCATTTTTCACTCCTTTGTTTTTTTTAAGAATATATCAAATATTTTCTATAATTTCAAATTTTTGTAAAGTATAAATAAAATATTTTCAGCTTAAAACATAAATATCGTTATGAAATTCTGATTTTAGGTCAAGAGAAACGAAATTTATGATATAATTTTTCCTATAAATTCAGGAGCAAATATGGCAACTAATTTTAACGATGAAAAAGAAAAATTTTATATAACAACACCTATATACTATGTTAATGATATTCCACATATCGGTCATGCCTACACAACAATAATGGCTGATGTCATAAAAAGATATAAGAAACTCAGAGGATTTAATGTATTCTTTTTAACCGGAACAGACGAACACGGTCAGAAAATCGAAGAAAATGCAAAAAAAAAGGGGATCTCTCCCAAAGCCCTCGCCGACAGCGTTGTTGTCAGATTTAAAGAGTTATGGAAAAAACTTAACATTGATTATGATAAATTCATAAGAACAACCGATGATTACCATATCGACGGAGTAAAAAAACTTTTTAAAAAGGTCATGGATAAGGGTGATATATATCCGGGTGATTATGAAGGACACTATTGCATATCATGTGAAAGTTTTGTTACTGATATGGCGGAGAATACTCAAAACGGAAATAAAGTATGCCCCGATTGTGGCAAAGAGACTAAAAAAGTTACCGAGAAATGTTATTTTTTCAAACTATCCGCTTATCAGGATAAACTTCTTGATTTCTATAAAAACAATCCCGATTTTTTATTTCCTGCTTCCAGAATGAACGAAGTGAAATCTTTTGTTGAAATGGGTTTAAGAGATCTCAGTATCACAAGATCAACTGTTGAATGGGGTATTCCGGTTCCGGATGATGAAGAACAGACGGTCTATGTCTGGTTCGATGCACTTACAAATTATATAACTGCCGTAAATTACGTTGATGAAGATGAAAATTTTAAAAAAATGTGGCCGGCGAATCTTCATATAATGGCAAAAGACATACTTAAATTTCATGCGGTTTATTGGCCGGCTTTCTTAATGGCTGCCGATCTGCCTCTCCCCGACAGAGAACTTGTTCACGGATGGTGGTTAAAGGATGACAAAAAAATGTCAAAATCCACAGGGAATGTTCTCGACCCTAATATCCTTTTTGAATTTTTCAATTCTGATGCAATAAGATATTTTCTCATGAGGGAAGCCCCGATTGGTTCGGACGGTAATTTTTCTCACCAGGGTTTTGTTAATCGTATCAATACCGACCTCTCAAATGACTGGGGAAATCTTGTCTCAAGAACAACCGGAATGATTGAAAAATACTTTGATGGAAAGATTGATATCAATCCTGCATTTGATAATAATGACAATAGAATTAAAGATTTGTATTCCGATACACAAAAGGATGTTTTTGATTTTTTTGATAATTATAAATATAACAGGGGAATTGAGAGGATTTTTGAATTTATTTCGGAATTAAACAAATACATTGTAAAATCAAAACCCTGGGAAATGGCAAAAAAAAGTTCTGAGAAAAATAAACTCGCCGCTGTTATGATCACTCTTGCAGACGCGATATTAAGTATAAATGCACTTCTCGCCCCCGTTATCCCCGAAACTTCCGGAAAAATAAAAAAGATATTTCCGGATAATATTGAAGGCTTCGGTTGGAGAGAGCTGAAAGGCACTATAAATATCGGTAAATCTTTACAGCTTTTTCCGAGAGTTGACTTGAAAGTTTTTCTCAATGAAACAAACGAAAATTCAGATGATAAAAAACCAGTAAAAAAGAAGGAGGAAAAATCAAAAATGGAAGAAGGATTGATCGGTTTTGAAGAATTTAAAAAAGTCCAAATGGTCGTTGCACTTATAAAAAGTGCGGAAAAGATAGAAAATGCCGATAGATTGTTGAAACTCGAAGTCGATACAAAAGAAGATCAACGCACACTCGTTGCAGGCATTGCCCAATATTATAAACCGGAAGATTTAGTCGGTAGAAAAATTATTATTGTAAAAAATCTTAAACCGGCAAAACTCAGAGGAGTGTTATCACAAGGGATGATCCTTGCAGCATCGGATAAAAACGGAAGACCTTATATCCCGATCATTCCCGATGAAACCCCTGTCGGAGCAATTTTAAAATAGGAGGTCTTATGACAGAAGCAAACAGTTATTACGATGGTAAAGTTAAAAGTCTCGGTAATAAACTTAACGAAAAACCTTTCACGGTTGGAGTTATGGAACCCGGTAATTATACTTTTAAAACTTCAACAATTGAGATAATGGAAGTTATTCACGGTGAAATGGAAGTAACACTTCCGGGGAAAGAAAGCAAATTATTTAAAAAAGGGGATACTTTCAGAATTGAGAAAGGTGAAGAGTTTAAACTTACAGTTTCAGCTCCCGTATGCTATCTTTGCCTATATCTTTAAACTGATTATTATTTAAACATCGGTCTGACAAGTGCTGAAAATGCAATTATCATAAGTATAATCTCCATAAAATACACAAGCTTTTTCTCACTTAATCTATCTCCGAGTATTAATCCGATCCAGCTTCCGATTAATACTGCAGGAATCATCTCTAATGAATGAATAAAAGGAATTATAAGTTTTTTCCCGAATACAAATCCCATAGTGATGATCTGGAAGGGAACAAAAGTCAAAGATAATGCTAAGATCATTGCTCTCATTTTTTCATTTTTCCATTTATGAGAGAGAACCCATAGAACAACGGGAGGACCTCCGATATTTGCAAAACCGTTTAAAATTCCCGATAAAAATCCGGCAAAATAACCCCATTTGGGAGATATATCCCTTTTCTTACCTGATAGCCCCGACCATCTTAATAAGAGTGTTATAAATATTGCAATACCGATTATCTGCTTTACTGTATCTCCGGAAAGAAAAGATGCTTTGTAAAGAAAAAAAATACCTATAGGCAATCCGGTTATTCCGAATAAAAAAAGAAACTTTATCTCCGACCATTTAAAATAATCTTTAAAATATTTTACCGCTATAATTTTTTGAATTGCCGATCCTGTCACAACCGTTATAACAGCAGAAGGAAAATCAAAATTAAAAAAAAGAAGAAGAGGAAGAACAAGAAGACCGAAACCGAAACCGGCATAACTTTGTAATAATGCACCTAATAGAATTGCAATAAAAGTTTTAATAAAAAGCAATAGACTCAAATTACCGGTTTAATCCTGTTTTTCTTTCACTATAACATCAAACCCTTTTTCCGATAGAATATTTTTTTGATTTTCCGTTAAATTCCTTGATATATAATTATCGGAAATAACTTTATAATAATCACCTTCAAATATGATCTTAAAAATATTATCTCCTGATATTTCATTTATTTTAAATAACAACGATTCTGCATTTTTTATATCTCTGAACGCACCAGCCTGCAAATAGTAGATCATCTTCCCTACTTCCTTCTTACCTTTAAATTCAATTTTTCCCGAGAGAGAATACTCTTCAGGTTTTACAATTCTTAATGCAACGGGTGCAGTCCCAAGCTCATCAATCCCAAGTATTCTTGCAGCTTCATTTGAAAGGTCTATGATTCTCTCTTTCACAAAAGGTCCCCGATCATTTATTCTCACAAGAACTTTTTTTCTATTATTCAGATTTTCCACTTCAACAATCGTATTGAAAGGTAGTTTTTTATGAGCCGCAGTCAATTTATGCATATCATAGATCTCTCCGTTGGATGTTCTTTTCCCATGGAATTTATCTCCATACCATGAAGCAATACCGATCTGATAAATATCATTCTTTTTTACGAAAGTACTATTTTGAGAAACAGATTCCGAGGATACACTTTTTTTTGGAGTGGTTTTTACTTTTTTTTCAGAAAAATAGCATCCGTATAATGAAAAGAGAAATAAAACAGGTAAAATTTTTAATGTTTTATTAATATATGTCATATTTTTATTATATCATTAATCAAATATGGTTTAAATCATATATTTCTCTTGACAACTCCGATTGCAGATGATAAATTTTTTTTATGGAAAACGGAGAGAGTAAATTTAAGGAGAACAATCGTATAATCAGGGAAGAGACAAAAAAAACGATTTTGATCAGCTTTGCAATGGTAATATCTGTTGTCATATATGCATTAATCCCGATTCTATTATTAAAAAACAGCACTGTTAAATTATTCGGAATTAAATATGCCACTATCACCAATATTTATAATGCTTTCAACATTCTTGCAATAATGATAGTCATCTCAATTTTAACGGTTCGAAAGACAATTTATTACTCTCCGAAGTTTGTTAAAGATTCAATGTCTTTAAAAGATATCCTAAAAACATGGAAAAAACTTGATATTATTCTTCTGGGACTTGGGGAGTCTGTTTCAATTTTAGGCATCATTATATCTTTCATGGGTGTCCCTTTCAACAGAACATTTCATTTTTTTGTAACTTCCGTCTTAATTATTCTTATTGTAATGCCGGTAAATTGGAAAGTGAGAGATAAATTGAAAATACTTGAAAAACAGCGTGATCTCTATTTTGACTTTTGATTTTTTACAAATCTTCGATGATTCTGCTGTGAAATTTATTAAAAGATATATTATAGTTAAATTCCTGTTTGAAAAGTTCCAATTAGTATTATATAATTTTTTAGGAGTATGAATATGAAAAAAAATGTATTATTGGTTGAATATGATTCTCCTACGATTGAGAATATTAAAGATATTTTATCTTCATCTGTTTTTGAAATTTCCATTGCTAGTGAAGGTGATGTTGCTAAAAAATTAATAAAGAAGAAAAAATTCGATCTTCTTATTTGTGCTGCAATGCTGCCTAAATTTCACGGCTTCGAGTTATCCAAATTCTCAAAAGAGACTAATCCCGATTCAAAAGTTATTGTAATCAGCGGTGTATATAAAGGTACCGAATACAGGAATAAAGCAATAAGTGAATATCAAGCGGATGAATTTATAGAAAAACCTTTCAACGACACAACGTTTTTTAATTCAGTATTAAATCTTCTTGAGATTACCAAAGACGATGTGGAAGGTAAAACTGATCCTGGCACTACACAGATTCCTGTTTTTGATACAAAAAAAATCAAAACTCCGTCCGGCGATTTTATAAAAAATCAAAATAAATTATCTTCAGAAGATATTTTCGGAGACTTGATTGACAATGTTGAAAATATTCCGGAGCATAAAATAGAGCTTGATAAAGAAGATTTAACTTCGGACAAAGGAATGAGCAACTCTGTCAAAAAAGAAGCTGATAAAAAAGCTCAGATAACTCAGATTTTATCACGTGAAGCCTTCGAAAAAACCTCCGGTAAAAATAGCATAAGAAAAATCAATGACGAAAAGATCAATATTGATCTTAAAGATATAATTAAAACTGATACCGGGAAAAAAGATAAAAAAGCAGAGAAAAAGATCGAAGAAGATATTATGAAAAAATTTGAAGAAACTCTTTCAGGTCTCGGGATAAAAGATCATAATGTTATAAAAAAAGAGAGTGTAGAAAAAACCGTTGAGCCTGAGGTTATTAAAAAAGATAAAAAACCGCAGAAAAATTATAAACCTGAAAAAGAGAATAAAGATCAGAAAAAAAATGAGATAGAAGGATATGAAATATTGGGACTTATTGCCAGAGGCGGCATGGCGGAAATTTATAAAGCAAAAAAGAGAGGAGTACAGGGATTTGAAAAAATACTTGCAATAAAAAAAATTCTTTCAGGTTACGGAGATGATGACAAATATATTGAAATGTTTGTTGACGAGGCAAAGATAGCATCCGAATTATCTCACCCTAATATTGTCCAGATATATGATTTCGGTCAAAAAGATAATTACTATTTCATAGCAATGGAATATGTCGAAGGGAAAGACCTTCGACTTATTCTTCGTAAATTATCCGAAAAGAAAACCAAATTAGAAGAATATATTTCAATTTATATTTCTCTAAAGATTCTTGATGCATTAAGTTATGCTCACTCTGCAAAAGACAAATACGGAAATAACCTTGAGATCGTCCATAGAGATATTTCTCCTCCGAACATTCTTCTTTCTTATACCGGAGAAGTGAAAATAACCGATTTTGGAGTTTCTAAAGCTTCCAACAAGCTTCATCAGACACTTTCAGGTGCTTTAAAAGGAAAACTTTTATATATGTCTCCCGAACAAGCAAAAGCCGATAAAAATATTGATAAAAGATCTGATATATATTCCGTAGGTGCAATTTTATTCGAACTGTTGACCGGACAAAAACTATTTAAAGGATCTTCCGAAATAGAAGTGTTAAAAAAAGTTCAAGATGGAAAGATAACACTTCCTTCGGAGTTTATTCCGGACATTGATCCTGATCTCGAAAGAATAATTCTTAAATCTCTTGAAATTAATAAATCAAAAAGATACTCAAACGCTGCGGAAATGAGCAAAGATCTTGAAGCATATTTATATAAAAATTTCAACCACATACCCACACCCATTCATATTAATGTTTGCCTTTATGATCTTTTCAAGGATGAAATATTAAAAGACGGTATAAGAGTCAATCTCAGTCAGATTCCTTTTGAAATAACAAGAATAACAACAAAAGAAGAGATCGAACATCCGGTAAAAGATCTAAAAAAGAGTCGGGAAATTAATCTTGTTTCGAGTGATAATCCACCTGAGCCTCCCAATATTATAAATTTACCTACCGAAGATGACGGAGATGAAGAGGTTTTGCCTGAATCAATTGATGTTAAATCAGAACAGAATGAACCTGAAAAGTATCCGTCGGATACTCCGGATGAAAAAGATGTTACTGAATCTACAATTGATTTATCTTACGATAACAAAAAAGTTAATGAATATAATAGTTCAAAGAATTCGATTTCACAGATCCCCGAATCACTTAATATTGAAAAATTTAAAAAAAAGAGAGTTGTCAGACCAATTTTAGTTCTCCTATTTATAATAATTGCAGTTGCTGCAGGAATATATTTTCTTTCCAATAGTTTTAATAACGATAATTCCGATTCGGTTGATCTAAATCCTCCTGAAGTAAAAAAGTTTGTAGTAGATAAAAAAGATGATAAACTTACTGATTCCAATGGTCTTCCCAATTCTTCCAACCCTGATATTAACAGCAGCGGACAAACCTTGGACAGTACTCTTAATACCGATAAAAACATGGGAATAATTCCTCCTCAGACGACTGATAATTTAACCGGAGAATCAGATAACAAATCGGTAATTAAAGATAAAAATCAGAATGAGATGACTCCTGAAGAAAAACTTAAAGAGGAAAAGAAAAAACAGGATGCAATAAAGAAAAAGAAAGAGTTGGAAAAAAAGAGACGTTTAGCCTTAGATAAGAAGAAGAGAGAAGCAGAAGCTGAAAGAATAAGACTTCAAGAGGAAGCAAGAAAGAAAAAAGAGGAAGACGACAGATTGCAAAAGATTGAAGATGAGAAGAAGAGACTTCAGGAAGAAGCTGATAAAAGAAAGAGAGATGAGGAAGCAAGAAAAAAACTCATAGCGGAACAAAACAGAGCAAAACCCGGTCAAATAGTTTCTTTGGGTGAAGTTGACAAAAAACCGGTTGCCATCTCAACTCCTGCTCCTGTTCTACCGAGAAGTATCAGAGCCGGTTCCCGTAGTAATATACTTGTCAGTTTCCTTATAAATGAGATGGGATCAATTGAAAAAGTGAAATTAATAAGAAAATCTGAAAAAAACAGTGTAAATAGTATAATTAAAAGAACAATTCTTAAATGGAAATATTCACCTGCGATTAAGGATGGAGTTAAAGTTAAGGTTTGGAGAACTATTCCACTAAATATAAAATAACATAAGGAGATTAACTATGGAAAAAATGAAAGAAGAGGCTAATGTTTTTTATGAAAATGCATTAAAGGAATCAAAAAAGCAGATCGAAATAATTGATGCAAAGATCGATGAGGAACTTGCCAGAGTTAAAGAGACGATAAACGGACTTCAGGAGCAGAAGAAGGCAATAAGACAGATATATGACGGTGCTGCATTGGTTCTTGGTGTTAATAATGAATTTGAAGAAGAAGGTAAAGATAACAGTTAGTTGATGAAATTTTATGAACTATGAAGAAGCCCTGCAATATCTTGACAAGATTAGAGAATACGGAGCAAAATTAGAGCTTAATAATATCCAAAAGATCATAGATAATTTCCCGTTTGACTTAAAAAAAAAAAAATTCATTCAAGTTGCAGGAACTAACGGAAAAGGTTCAACTTCACATTTCATTACATCAATTCTTATAAAGAACGGATATACTACCGGTCTTTTTACTTCACCCCATCTTCTTAATATCAGAGAAAGAATAACAATAAACAAAACTTGGATTACTAAAGATGATTTCGCACAAGCTCTTGGAAATGTAAAAAATCTGTCTGAAAAATTATTGGATAAAGGTTCCATTCAAAATCCCCCTACCTATTTTGAACATCTTTTTTTAACGTCCCTCTATTATTTTTGTATGAGGAATGCCGATTTCATTGTTCTTGAAGTTGGGCTTGGAGGAAGACTTGATGCTACATCAACGATCACTCCTGTTGTTTCAGTCATTACAAATATATCCAAGGACCATACAAAAACACTTGGTCCTAATATAAAAGACATTGCCGCAGAAAAAGCAGGGATAATTAAACATAATGTTCCGGTTGTTGTAGGTTCTCCTCCCAATTCGACTGCAGCAAAAGTAATTAAAAAAATAGCGAAAAATCTTAATGCACCTGTCTATTTTGTTTACGGTAAAAATTCAAATCTGGATTATATTACCGAGGACAATCACTACCTTGTAAAATATTCCTACAGAACGGAAACATTTACCTTTAAGGTATTATTAAACGGAAGACATCAGATCGACAATGCAAACACTTCACTTATGGTTTCCATACTCTTAAAAGAACAGGGAATAGATCTTAAGAAAAAAAAGATTTTTTCCGGAATAGAATCTAATTTTGTTCCGGGAAGAGTTGAAATATTTTCAAAAAACCCTTACATTATTATTGATTCAAGCCATAACGAAGAGAGTATTAAAGCCTTGAGTGAATTTTTAAAGGAGAAAGGTAAAAAAGGAATGACTCTTGTCTTTGGTGTATTACGCGATAAAAATTATAAAAAAATGGCTGATTATCTTAAACCATATGTGGAAAATATAATTCTTACCGAACCAGATTCCAAACGTGCTCTACCCGCGGAAAAACTTATCTCACATTTTAATGGGAAAAATACGGTTATTATAAAGAATTATGAAGATGTTTTAAAAAAGGCAAAACTTTTTAAAAATGATATTTTGATAACAGGATCTTTTTATCTTTCAGGTAAAATGAAAAACCTGTTATCCGGAGGAATAATCTAATGGATAAAAGTAAATTTATTGAAATTGAAGGTAAATATAATGATCTTAAATTACAACTCGAACAGGGATTAGTTGATCAAGAAGAGATGAAAACAAAACTGAAAAAACTTATGTTGAGAGATGAAAACGGCAATTACTGGATGATCGGAAGTAACACCGGGAAATGGTACATCTATGATGGTAAAGAGTGGAAGGAAAAGTTACCCTATTCCGAGGATAATGATCTTTCGATGACGCAGCAATTCTCCCATGAAGAAAGCAAACCGACCTTAGATAATATGGGAAATAAAGATGAAGAAAATATAGAATTAACCGAAGACTACAGCGATAAAGATGAATCTTTTACCAAGACCGATGAAAAAATTGATGAAAAAGATAACATAAATGAAATAAATCTTGAACTTGACAGTTCCGCAACAATTATTAAACAGGATGAAAAGGGTATAAATGAACTGAGATCAAAGATTTCAGATTCATCTGACGAAAGTGAAAAACAAGTTATCTCGTCCGAAACCGGTGAAGAAAATGACGATGAGAATGAAGATAAAATGTCGAGTTGTATTGTCTGCCAATCTAAAATACCGTCTTATTCTGTTTTTTGTAGTTTTTGCGGTGCAAATCAGAAAGAACTCGGATCAAAAAAGAAAAAAAGTATCAATATGATGACAATAACTTCAGTCCATTTAATCTCACTGATCTTTTTCATGGGAGGATTAGGACTTATTTTAGGAGTGATCTTCGGAGCGTCTTTCGGCATCTTTAATATATTCAATGATTTTCTCAGCCATTTTCCACAGATGCTGATTGAAACAAGAGGTAAAATCCAGGGTGGTTTAATATTTTCCGCACTCGGAGGAATAACCGGATCCCTTTTCTTTTCCATCTCCTCGTTGATTTTGGGATTTATCTATAACTCCATAGCATACTTTTTCGGAGGAATAAAAATAAAAACAAGGTAATCTGTTGCAATGGAAATTATAACTGATCTGAATTTTTATAAATTGATCGTCTCTATCTTTATTCCTCTTCTATTGATTTATATTGCATTAATTCTTATTAAAAAGAAATCAAAAAAATAAATTTTTCAATTAATTTGAGACTCTATCGCATTTACAGTCTGTTCAGCAATCTCAAGTTCCTCGTTTGTCGGTATAACCATAGTTTTAACCTTTGAATTTTCCTCTGTGATTACGCCCATTTTCCCGAAAGTATCATTATTTCTTTCTTTACTGAATTTTATACCGAGATAATCCATATCGGTTAAAACCTTTTCTCTTACCAGAAGATCTCTTTCTCCGATTCCTGCAGTAAATATAAGAAGATCCAGGCCGTTCATGGCTGCAATATAAGCACCGATATATTTTTTTATTCTATATGAGAATATATCAACAGCCAATATCGATCTCTTATCTCCTTTTTCAATCATCTCTTCAACATCTCTCATATCGGAAGATACACCCGAAACACCTTTAATACCACTCATTCTATTCATAATAATATTTACTTCTTCTGCACTTACCCCTTCGCTTCTTTGAATAAATAAGGGGATAGCAGGATCGATATCTCCACATCTTGTTCCCATCATAAGACCTTCAAGCGGTGTAAATCCCATAGTTGTATCGACAGAAGATCCTTTATTAATAGCAGCTATTGAAGAACCGTTTCCGAGATGGCAGGTGATAATCTTTAAATCAGAAAGCTTTTTTCCCAGATATTTTGCTCCCTCTTTAGCAACAAACATGTGGGAAGTTCCATGAAATCCGTATCGCCTTATTCTGTATTTTTCATAATATTCATAAGGAAGAGGATATATATAAGCTTTCTCCGGCATTGTCTGATGAAATGCCGTATCAAATACACCAGCCATAGGTATTCCGGGTAAAAACTTTTTTGTTGCTTCTATTCCGGTAATATTAGGTGGATTATGTAAGGGAGCCAGAGGAATACACTCTTTAAGCGCTTTCATCACATCATCATTTATAATAACTGTACTGCTGAATTTTTCACCTGCATGAACAACTCTATGTCCTACTCCGTATATCTCTTTTTTATCTTTTATTACGCCGTGTTCCTTATCAGTTATTTTTCTTATTATCAGGTCAATTCCTCTCTCATGATTTTCGATATCTTCCTCGATCACAAATTTTTCTTCACCTAAATAATAGGTCAGTTTTGAACCTTTCAAGCCTATTCTTTCGCATAGTCCCTTTGCCATAACAAATTTCTTCTTAAAATCTATCAATTGAAATTTTATCGAAGAACTTCCGGAATTTATCACAAATATCTTCATAAACACCTCTTAAAGTTAAACAGTTAATTATACAGCTTTATCTATTTAAATCAATGGAATTTTACTTAATTCCATAAAAATTTTGCATTTGAAACCCGAGTCTTGCACTTTTAATTCCCTCTAAAATACAATCGGTATAAAATTTGTAAGTGTTTCTAAATCTAAGCTCTTCAAAATGCTGAGGCTGTAAAAATATAGGGATATTATTAACGGAACTATAAAAATCTTTTACAATTTCAACTGTTAAATTTTTATTTACAATCAACTTTATTTCATTAATTTTTTTGTATATCAATGGATTGATTTTGTATCCGTTTACATCTTTCGGTGAAACAGTCATCCAATCTACATCTGTTTTTATATTATGTATTCCGTTGGTCTCAATAGCTACAAATATTTTTTTCTTTCTTAAAAAATTTATAATCGGAAAAATATCCTGCTCGAGAGGTTCTCCGCCCGTAATTACTACTTGTGATATTCCGGGATTCTTTACCATCAATTCTTCAATCTTATCTATTATTTCATCTATAGTGAATATTGATCCGTTTTTCCATGAATATTTTGTGTCGCAATAATCACATTTCAAGGAACATCCGGCCATTCTTAAAAAGACAGACGGAATACCGACCCTTTCGCCCTCACCCTGTGCAGACCAGAATATTTCGCTGATATAAAAATTATCCATTAATAATTTTTATCACTCCTCATATGAAGCCGCTGCATTTTCAGATTCCCATACAATTACTTTTATTACCGGATATTTTTCCTTGATTTTTTTAAAAAAATATTCGGAAAGATTTTCAGCAGACGGAGAAAAATCATATATTTCATTAAGAACCTTATGATCCGGTAAAATTTCTTTTAAAAAGATCTTTAATTTTGTAAAATCGATTGCAATTCCCGATCTATCGAGTTTTTCACCCTTAAAATGCACTTCAATCTCAAATGTATGCCCATGCATCTTTTCACATTTTCCTTCATAATATTCCAGAAAATGTGCCGAAGAAAATTTTTGCTTAACTATCAGAGTCCTTTTCATATTTGCCTTCCTTTTTAAGCCTTACAATAAGCGGATCCGTCATTCCTATCTTTTCAAAAGCTCTGTTTCTTATATCACAGGACGGACATTTCATACATGGAATCTCCTCCCCTCTGTAACATGAAATCGAATAGGAATAATCAGCACCCAACTCAAGTCCCATTTGAATTATCTCATATTTCTTAAGTTTAATTAGAGGAGTTTTGATGCTGAACTTATCACCGGTAATCGATGCCGATGTGCCCTCGTTTATTGCATCTTCCATTTTTTTTGAAAAAATTTCAGTTGTATCAGGATAATCCGGTGTATCAATAAGATTAAAACCGGTTATTATATTTCTTATATTTTCAGATTCTGCTATCCCTGCTGCAAGTGAGAGGAACAGACCGTTTCTGAAAGGAACGTATGTAAAAGGTATCCCGTTACTATCTTTTGAACTCGCAAGTGAATCAGGGATCGCCCTTTCATCATTCAGAAGAGCGGAGTTAAACAGATTCTTTAACGAAAATTTAACATGTTTATAAGGAATAGAGTTCATTTCGCAAATCCGTTTTGCAAACTCAGCCTCAATGTTGTGTTTCTGTGAATAATCAATTATCACTGCAAGAACATAATCGAATTCTTTTTTTGCCCAGTAAAGTGCGGTAGTTGAATCAATTCCACCGGAAAACAGAATTAGCGATCTTTTATTCATCACCATATTTTACTACTTAACTTTCAAATATCAAATACTAATCCATCATTTAACAAGATCTATTTACTTCTTATTTATATAAATAATTATAAAATGGTTTGATATTTTAAATTTTTGGAAAAATGGCTCCTCGGGCAGGATTTGAACCTGCAACCTAGTGATTAACAGTCACCCGCTCTACCATTGAGCCACCGAGGAACATTTTGTAAAATATTAATATCAAAATTTTACCTTAATGTCAATCTTTTAAACGATTTTCTCTCTTGACAAAAAATAACTTTTAGATTATTCTACTATTTCAAATGCGGGAATGGCTCAGTGGTAGAGCACGACCTTGCCAAGGTCGATGTCGCGGGTTCGAATCCCGTTTCCCGCTCCATTTTTTCGGCGGCGTAGCCAAGTGGTAAGGCAGCGGTCTGCAAAATCGCTATCATCGGTTCAAATCCGGTCGCCGCCTTTTTTTCCCTTATCAATATATCTTACTTCAAGATCAAGTTTCTTAAAATCAAGC